>ERZ791579.1460-NODE-1460-length-12854-cov-15.136964_pt1 | contig 12854 bp, 7 predicted proteins | sample MGYA00509968_ERZ791579 | MGnify/ENA primary metagenome ERZ791579 (study PRJEB30046, sample SAMN00791924) | human gut metagenome | study: EMG produced TPA metagenomics assembly of the A metagenome-wide association study of gut microbiota in type 2... | reverse complement strand
ACACGGGAATCCCCATCCTCTGCGGGCAGCTGGTTCCACAGGCGGCGCTCTGCCGCACCCGCAGCGGAGGTTTTCGGCTCGATGCGGCGCACGAATTGAACTTTTTTCTCGAAAAACTGCAAAAAGCTGAAACAAAATAACTTATTTTTCGTATAGATAAATTGACGGTTTATCTTGCTCCGTACCCGCAAAACTGCCTGCAGCGCTGCCCACGGACCGAAAAAATGTTCGCAAATACTTTTAGCCATGAAACTATCGCAATACGGTTACGACTTCTCCGCCGACCTGCTGGCGAAATACCCGGCCGAAAACCGGGACGAATCCCGCCTGATGGTGGTCAATCGTGCCAAGGGCACCATCGAACACCGCATTTTCAAGGAGATCATCGAATACTTCGACGAAAAGGACCTCTTCATCTTCAACGACACGAAGGTTTTCCCCGCCCGTCTGTACGGCAACAAGGAGAAAACGGGCGCCGAGATCGAAATCTTCCTGCTGCGCGAACTCAACCGCGAGTTGCGCCTGTGGGACGTACTGGTGGATCCGGCCCGCAAAATCCGCATCGGCAACAAGCTCTACTTCGGCGACGACGACCTGCTGGTAGCCGAGGTGATCGACAATACCACTTCGCGGGGCCGCACGCTCCGGTTCCTGTTCGACGGGTCCTACGAAGAGTTCAAAGAAACCCTCTTCAAACTGGGCGAAACCCCGCTGCCCAAGTGGGTGCGCGAAAAGGTCGAGCCGGAAGACGCCGAGCGCTATCAGACCATTTTCGCCAGCAAAGAGGGTGCCGTAGCCGCTCCGACGGCCGGCATGCATTTCTCCAAGCACCTGTTCAAACGTATGGAGATCAAGGGGATCGAAAAGGCGTTCATCACGCTCCACGTCGGCCTGGGCAACTTCCGCACGGTCGATGTCGAAGACCTCTCGAAGCACAAGATGGACTCCGAACAGTTCTTCGTGGACGAACCCACGGCCGAAACGGTAAACAAGACCAAACGCGAAGGACATAAGATCGTTTCGATCGGCACGACGGTCATGCGAACGCTCGAAACGGCCGTTTCGACCGGCGGCATGATCAAGCCGATGGAGGGCTGGACCAACAAGTTCATCTTCGCCCCGTACGAATTTTCGGTGGCCGACGCCATGGTGACCAACTTCCAGCTTCCCTACTCGACCCAACTGATGATGGTTTCGGCATTCGGAGGTTACGACCTGATAATGAATGCCTACAAAATAGCCAAAGAGGAGGGCTACCGCTTCGGAACTTATGGCGACGCGATGCTGATTCTTTAAGAAAAATCACTATCTTTGCAGAAGATAGGAGGCGGTTCGGCAATCTTTTGCGTGCAAGCCCGCGCGATTGCTCTCATCTTTCACTATCTTTGCGAAAGATAAACTTTCGTGAAGTGAGGTACGGCAGCACGACAAGGCAACTTTTCGCATTGCATCCGGCCCGTGCCTTCTTCGCCGAGCAAGCTAAAAAATCATCGTTTCCGACCGGCGGGCACTCCGAGCACACCGCACCAGGAGATGAAGAAAAAATTTCAACCAATGGCATCGAACAGGATACTATACGTCTGTCAGGAAGTGGCTCCGTATGTCCCGGATACGGAAGGGGCGCTTCTGTGCCGGCGGCTCTCGCAGGCGATGCAGGAGCGCGGCAATGAAATCCGCACATTCATGCCCCGGTACGGCTGCATCAACGAACGGCGTCATCAACTGCATGAGGTGATCCGGCTCTCGGGTATGAACCTCATCATCGACGACAACGATCATCAACTGATTATCAAGGTCGCTTCGATTCCGTCAGCCCGAGTGCAGATCTATTTCATCGACAACGACGACTATTTCGCCCGCAAAGCCATTCTCCGGGATGCCGACGAAAACTATTTCGAAGACAACGACGAACGGGCCATCTTCTTCGCCCGGGGCGTACTCGAAACGGTCAAGAAACTGCGTTGGACGCCAACGGTCGTCCACTGCCACGGCTGGTTCTCGAGTATCGTGCCGATCTATCTGAAAAAGGTCTTCGCCGACGACCCGATTTTCAAGGAGGTCAAAATCGTCGTTTCGCTCTACGGCGACGGTTTCGACAAACCGCTGGATGCAGGAATGAAGGAGAAAATCGCCAACGAAGGCGTCAAAGACAAAAAACTGTCGATCCTCGACACCCCTTCATACGAAAACCTCTGCCGTTACGTTATGGAGTATGCCGACGGCATCATTCTGGCTTCCGATGCGGTAACCCCCGAAATTATCGAGTTGGTCCGCAACAGCGGCAAACCGCTCCTGGAATACCAGTCGCCCGACGCAGAGGACTTTTTCGACAACTACAACCGATTCTATGATTCGATCCAGTAAAATACGCCGGGCCGCCGAATTGGCCGCCGTTCTCACCGCAGCGGGCATGGTCTTCTTTACAGGTTGCACGAAAGTGGACGACCGGCTGGGCGCAGGCTACCAACCGGGGGATCAGCAGATGAAGATCGGTCTGAAAGTTTTCGCGCTCGCACCCGACGCCGAGCGGCCCTATTTCGAAACTCGACTCTACAAAACCGACTCTCTCAAGGCTTCCAACCTGGGAGAGGGGTATTTCGGTGTGATGCACGACGAAACTTTCGGGCGTCGCACGGCAGGTTTCCTGACCCAATACCGCGCCGTAGCCCTCTCCGATACGACCGGCTTCGGTTACCAGCCCATTTTCGACTCGATCGAACTCAAAATCAAAATCTCGAACTACGGAGGCGACACCCTCAAGCCGATGACGTACAACGTCTATGAGGTGATTTCGAACGATTACCTCAATCCCTCGCTGACAGCCCCGGCCGGAGCAGGCAGCGTCGCCGACACCCTTTTCTACCCGACCTTCGATCCGACCCCCTACCTCAACCCCAATCCGGTATTCACCTTCACCTTCCCCAACGGCACGACGACCGGACCGGCCACGGAGTACGTCACCCTGCAGCCTACGCCCGAAGGACGGGGGCTCATCAAGCGTCTGATGCTGCTCGAAGGCAAGTACAAGGGCGATATGACGATCTACCGCAATCCGGAGCTTTGGGTGGACTATTTCAACGGTATTTACATCAAGCCGGCCCAGGAAAATCCGTCGGGAGAAGGGAACCTGTTCGCTACGAACCTCGCGGAGTCGGGTCTTCTGATGTACACCCGCAGCCGGAACAGAACCGACCCGACGCTGATCCAGGATACGATCACGGCCAGCTACCTCTTCTACCGCGAAGACGATCCCTACGGCAATGTTTCGATCAATACCATCCGGCATGATTACACCGGCTCCAAGATCAATCCGGCCGACATCGACGAGCGGAACGAACAGCGGCCCCTGAACCCCAACGTATATGTCGAAGGGATGGACGGCGTAATCACGGAGCTGACCCTCACGGACGCCCTGTTCGAAGGAATCGAAGCCCTCTACAAGGAGGTTACGGACGAATCGGGCATGCCTTACACCTCGATCGCCATCAACCAGGCGGAACTGATGATCTACCTCGAAAAGAGCGATTACGATTGGGAAAAGATCGACGTGGGAGCCATCACTCCCCTGCTGGACGCATCATTCGAGCGCTTGGGCCTCTATGCCGATTACAAGCACGTACTGGGCATTTCGGATTACTATTACACCTACGAAAGGCTCTATTCAAGCCAGAACTTCCAGTTGCCGTACGGAGGTTACCTCAACCGCAGCCAAGGCTGTTATGTCATGGACATCACCAGTCACCTGCAGGAGGTATGGAACGGCTACCTGAAATCCCAGGGAATCGAAACCGGCGGCAGCCAAACGGAGAATCCCGCCCCCCGGACGATCTACATCGGACCCGAAGCCTACGGGCTCTTCACGATGCCCTATACATCGGCACAAGGCATGGAAAATACCGCAAACAACGCGCCGATCAAGCTGCGCCTGATTTACACGATGATAAAATAGCGAAGCACCTGCGGATAACCTAAGTACGAACTTAGGTTATCTTGCGTTAGTGAAAAGATACTGAATGTTATGCAGGAAAATTTAGTAATAGTCGAGTCCCCGGCCAAAGCCAAGACCATCGAAAAATTCCTGGGCAAGGATTTCGTCGTCAAGTCGAGCTTCGGGCATATCCGGGACCTCTCGAAAAAAGATCTCGGCGTCAATCTGGACAAGGACTACGAACCGGTCTATGAAATTCCGAGCGACAAACGCAAGGTTGTCGAGGAACTTTCGTCGCTGGCCAAGAAGACCAAGACCGTCTGGCTCGCGTCCGATGAAGACCGCGAAGGAGAGGCGATCGCCTGGCACCTCGCAGAGGTTCTCGGCCTGCCGATCGACCAAACCAAGCGAATCGTTTTCCACGAAATTACCAAACCGGCAATTCTGGCAGCCATCGAATCGCCCCGCACGATCGATATGAATCTGGTAAATGCCCAGCAGGCACGCCGCGTGCTGGACCGCCTGGTCGGATTCGAGCTATCGCCCCTGCTTTGGAAAAAGGTGCGGCCCCAACTCTCGGCCGGACGCGTACAGAGCGTCGCCGTACGGCTGCTGGTAGAGCGGGAGCGGGAGATCATCGCATTCCGCTCGACGCCCTACTACCGTGTCGTAGCACAGTTCTACGCCGCCGCCGATCCCGATAAAACCCTTTTCAAGGCGGAACTGTCCACCCGCTTCGATACCCGCGAGGAAGCAGAGACTTTCCTGCGCAGCTGCATCGACGCCCGGTTCACCGTCGCCAAAGCCGAGGAAAAACCGGCACAGCGCTACCCCGCGCCTCCGTTCACGACCTCGACGCTCCAGCAGGAGGCGGGCCGCAAACTCGGAATGTCGGTATCGCAGACGATGTCCGTGGCGCAGCACCTCTACGAGCAGGGTTTGATTACCTACATGCGTACCGACTCGGTAAATCTCTCGAAGCAGGCGATCGGCCAGTGCAAGGAGGAGATCATCAAACTTTTCGGTGAGAAATATTCGTCGGCACATAATTACAAGACAAAAACCAAAGGCGCACAGGAAGCCCACGAGGCGATCCGCCCGTCGTATATCGAGTGGCAGACGATCGAAGGCACTCCCGCCGAAAAGAAGTTGTACGACCTGATCTGGAAGCGGACGGTCGCCTCGCAGATGGTTCCTGCGGAGCTCGACCGCACCACGATCGTCATCGATATCTCCGGTTCGGACGCCCAGTTCGTCGCCACGGGCGAAGTGATCCGTTTCGACGGATTCCTGAAACTCTACTCGGAATCCACGGACGAGGAGCCGGGCGAAGAGGGATCGGGCATCCTCCCCAAAATGGCCCAAGGCGAGAGCGTCAATCCCGCGCAAATTACGGCCACGGAACGCTTCACCGCACCGCCGGCCCGCTATAACGAGGCTTCGCTCGTAAAACGGCTCGAAGAGCTCGGCATCGGACGTCCTTCGACCTATGCGCCGACCATCACGACGATCATCAACCGCGGGTACGTGGTCAAACAGAACAAGGAGGGCCAGAAACGCAGCTACGTGCAACTTACGCTGACCGGCAGCAAGATCGCCGAAAAAAGGCTTACCGAAACCTACGGCAAGGAGAAAAACCGACTCCAGCCGACCGATATCGGCATGGTGGTCAATGACTACCTCGAATCGCAATTCGAGCCGATCATGGACTACAACTTCACGGCCAACGTCGAAAAGGAGTTCGACCGCATCGCCGACGGAGAGATCACCTGGAACAGCATGATCGACGATTTTTACGGTCCTTTTCATAAAATGGTCGATCATGCGACCACGACCCAGACGACCAAAAACAACCAGATACGCATCCTGGGCACCGACCCCACTACGGGGCATACGGTAAAAGCCCGCATCGGCCGCTACGGTCCGATGGTCGAAATCGAAGGCAACGAAGGGGAAAAGAGCCGTTTCGCATCACTCAAGAAGGGGCAGTTGATCGAATCGCTCACCCTCGAAGAGGCTTTGGCGCTCTTCAGCCTGCCCCGCAACCTGGGGCCCTACGAAGGGGAAGATCTGGTCATCGGCATCGGAAAGTTCGGGCCCTACGTGCGGCACGGCAAATCGTTCGCATCGCTCGCCCGCACGGACGATCCCTATACGATCGGCTACGACCGCGCTGCGGAGCTCGTGCGCGAACAGCAGGCCCGCGCCGCTGCAGCGAACACTCCGCTCAAAACCTTCGCCGAAGAGCCCGAACTACTGATTAAAAACGGCCGTTACGGTCCTTATATCGCCTACAAAGGCAAGAACTACCGTATTCCCAAAGGGACCAAACCCGAGGAGATCACTCTCGAAGCGTGCATGAAAATCATTCAAACTTCTAAAAAATAACAAACCCCAAAATTACGATGAAAAAACTGCTGTTACTCGCAGGCCTGGCACTTATGGTGTGCTCCGCATCGGCCAAGAAACCTGCACAGAAGACCCAGGAGGAAGGCTACAAGTTCACCGACTTGACCACCGTACCGACCACTTCGGTCAAAGACCAGCACCGCAGCGGCACCTGCTGGTGTTATTCGGCTCTTTCGTTCCTGGAAAACGAAATTCTGCGGGCCGGCGGGCCGGAGATGGACCTGTCCGAAATGTGGATCGTCCGCAACATGTATTTCGATAAAGGCGTTAAATACGTCCGCCTGCACGGACATCTGAACTTTGCGGAAGGCGGTGCCGCCCACGACGTAATCGAAGGCATCAAGAAATACGGCATCGTACCCCAGGAGGTCTATCCGGGTCTGAACTACGGCACGGAGAAACCGGTCTTCGGCGAGCTCGACGCAGCACTGAAAGCCTACCTGGACGCAGTTATCAAGGCAAGAAACAACGGGGTGCTGACCACGGCCTGGCAAGACGGTCTGAATGCGCTGCTGGACACTTATTTCGGCGTGCGCCCTGAAAAATTCACCTACGAAGGCAAGGAATATACCCCCGAATCGTTCGCAGCGTCGCTGCCGATCAAGATGGACGACTATGTAGACGTAGGTTCCTTCACGCACCATCCGTTCTACACGGAGTTCATCATCGAAGTCCCCGACAACTGGATGTGGGGCACGGTTTACAACGTACCGCTGGAGGAGATGATGGCCGTGGTCGATAATGCCCTGGCCAACGGTTACTCGATCGAATGGGCTACCGACGTCAGCGAAAAGGGCTTCGACCGCATCAAGGCGATCGGAATCATTCCCGAAACCGACATCGACGGCATGGAGGGTACCGAGGCCGAGAAGTGGGGCAAATTGAGCGCCGCCGAGAAAGAGGCCGCCCTCTACAAGTTCGACAAACCCGTCAAGGAGAAGAAGATCACGCAGGAGATGCGCCAGATCGCTTTCGACAACTACGAAACTACGGACGACCACGGCATGGTAATCGTGGGTACGGCCGTCGATCAGCAGGGCAATCCCTTCTTCAAGGTAAAGAACTCGTGGGACGTACGTCCTCCCTACGACGGTTACTACTACTTCTCGCGTCCGTTCGTGGAGTACAAAACCCTGTCCGTTATGGTAAACAAGAACGCCATTCCGCAGGAGATCCGCACCAAACTCGGAATTTAATCCAAAACACAAAATCCAAAACAGAGCCGGTGGATCACCGGCTCTGTTTTTTATTATCGTAAAAGCTCTTTCTGCGCAGATATCCCTATCGTTACGACCAACGCCCGGAGGCACCCGACACCTCCTCGCTCCTGCTCCGTATTCAAGCCAAATCGGACGCGTGCAACGATCCGTCCGAGAGTTCTGTCGTATTTCCCGGATCGAGCGAATGCCCCATCAATTCACCGAAAGAGTCTGTAATCGATATTTTCAAAAAACTCAGATACTCCGTTCCGCATGGGGCCGGTGTCTGAATTTACGAACCTGGTAGAAGAGCAGCACGGCGGCCAGCAGAGAGGCCGTACCGTCGGCAATCGGCATCGACATCCAGACACCCAGCGTACCGAGATGCGGCGGCAAAACAAGGAGCAGCGGGATGAGGAACAGCATCTGCCGCGTGAGGGAGAGGAAAATCGCCTTGTGCGGCTTGCCGATATATTGGAAAAAATTGGAAGTCACGATCTGGAATCCGACGATCGGGAAAACGCACAACACGATCCGCAGCCCCTCGGCCGCCGTAGAGATCATCCGCTCGGCCGCAGCTCCGTCCGCAGCATCGACGAAGAGCATCGCCACCTGCCGGGGAAAGAGCTGTCCCAGCAGGAATCCCGTCGTCGTCACGCAAACCGCACACACGACGGTCTGCCGCAGGACCTTCAACACCCGGTCGTACCGCCGGGCGCCGTAATTGTACCCCACGATGGGCTGCATGCCTTGATTCAGTCCAGAAACGATCATCAGGAAGAGCATCGCCACCCGATAAATGATGCCATACGCCCCGATCGCCACGTCGCCGCCGTACTCCCGGAGCGATTTGTTCACGACGATCACTACCGCCGAAGCACAGAGGTGCAGCAGAAACGAAGCCATACCGATAGAAAAGATCTTGCCCACGACCGACGCCTGCAAGCGGAAAATCCCCCGTTCGAACCGGATGAAACTTCCCCGGGAAGAGAAGTGGATGAGCGAAACCGAGAGCGCCGCGACCTGGGCCAGCACCGTCGCGGCCGCCGAACCGCGAATACCCCAGCCGAACCCGAAAATGAACAGCGGATTGAGCAGACAGTTCAACACGACGGCCGTCAGCATAATCGCCATGGCTCTCCTCGGATAACCCGAAGCACGGATCACTTCGTTCAGGCTCAAATACATATGGGTAACGATCGTACCGCCGAGAATGATCTGCATGAAATCTCGTGCATAACCGATCGTAGCGTCGCTCGCCCCGAAGAAGCAGAGAATGGGGTCCAGCAGCAACAGACCTACGGCCGTAAAAAGCGCCGCTACCAGAAAATTGAGCAACACCACATTGCCCAACACCCCCTCGGCAGCCTCCCGGCGTCCCTGCCCCAGCCGGATCGAGGTGAGCGCCGCAGCACCGATCCCGATCAACGACCCGAAAGCCGACGCGATGTTCATCAGAGGCATCGAAAGCGCCACGCCGGAAATGGCGATCGGACCGACGCCGTGTCCGATGAAAATGCTATCGACGATGTTGTAGAGCGACGAAGAGGTCATCGCGATAATCGAAGGGATCGCATAACGGACGAGCAGCGACGAAATCCGGTCGGAACCTAAACGAAGCGGGGTGACAGCCTGTTTCATCGTTACAAAAATAACAATAACATTCGGAATAACGCCCCGACCGACCGGATTTCGTCGGCAGGAGGTTCGATTTCCGGCCGCCCGATACGAAAAAGGATTTGTGAAACTTCCGGCAAGGAGGAGGGTATTCGTCCCATTTCGGCAGGAAGAAGGTTCCGAATCCTCCGCAGGCCGCCCGACATCCCTCCCCGGCGGCAAAACGGTCTGCCAACAGACGATCCGAAATTTCAAGAGCACCGAAGCCCCGCCTCGAAGCTGCCGGGCGGCATCCTTGCATCCGGCGCCGCAGACAGCGCCCCAAGCGTCCGAAAATCAACTCCTCGGCGGAACCTCCATTATAGAACGACAGACACCCCGAAAGTCCCGAACCGAATTACGCCTGCAAGCATAATCACACCAAGATATAGGCTGCAAGAAGCTCCTCCTCCCTCCGAAGTCCGATTTCCAATGCGGATTCCCCGCAAATACGGCCCGTCATCCGGCCTTCGTCCGGATCGAAACGCTCGATCCGTAAATCCCGGAGCAGATCGAGGTTCCGCCGCCCCGAATATTTGTAAAGCGTCTCCTTGGCGCACCAGAGGGCCGGCAACAACAGCGGACTGTCGGACAACTGCCGCTCTTCGGCAGAAGCAAAGCGGGCTGCCGCCCGACCGAAATCGCGGGCAAGCGGCTCGATATCGACGGCACATGGACGGTCGGAGAAACAGACCGCAACGTATCCGGGGCAGTGGGAAACTCCGATATGGAGGGGATAATTGCATACGACGGGAGCTCCGACCGCATTATATGCGATTTCGGCATCCGGCAGACGACGGTAAACAATCGACCGCCACATCAGAAACTCTTCGCGGCGGGAAGCCGGCTTCAACGCCGCAGCCAACCGGAGATCCCGTTCGGGCACCAGCCGCAGCAACCGTTCCCAGGACAAAACCTTTTCGATACAAAGGATATTATCCATGCAGACGGACTTTGATCTTGTCGATGCGGTGTCCCTCGATCTCCTCCACAGTGAACCGCACATCGTGAGCCGTTACCGTATCCCCCTTTTTCAGGAAGTCGCACTTCAGTTCGAGCATCAGACCGGCCAGTGTTTCGGCACGCCCCTTGACATCGGCGAAAGTACCTTCGGCAATCTCCACAATGCGTTCGAAATCGCCGATATGGGTCTTGCCGTCGAACAGGTAGGTATCTTTGTCCAAACGGGTATAAAACACTTCGTCCTTGTCGCTTTCGTCCGAAATTTCACCCACTACCTTCTCGACGATGTCTTCGAGCGACACGAGGCCCTGCGTCGAGCCGTATTCATCGACGACGATCGCCATGTGGATCTTCTGGTTCTGGAAATCGGCCAGCAGGTCGTTGATCTTCTTGTGCTCCGGCACGAAATAGGGCCTGCGGATCAGTTGCTGCCAGCCGAATTCGTCGCCCCGGTCGATATGCGAAAGCAGATCCTTGACATAAAGCGTTCCCTTGATATTGTCCAAATCGCCCTCGTAAACCGGAATGCGCGAGAAACCCGACCGGATGATGGTCTGCTTGACCTGTTCATAGGAATCCGTGATGGCAACGGCCGTAATATCCACCCGGGGTTTCATGATCTCCTGCACCTCGGTATTGACGAAGCTGACGATGCCCGAAAGCATCCCGTGCTCCTCCTTGGAGGCCGTGCGTGTCATATCGATCGCATCGGCCAGTTCGCCGATGGAAATTTCCTGATGGTGGGCAGCCCGCTCGCTGATACGGTTTCCGGTGCGCACCAGCACATACGACAACGGATAAAAAATCCATCGCAGCACCAAAAGGGGCCGCGCAGCGAAACCGGCGAACCGCAAAGGAATCGTCTGCGCCGCGACTTTAGGCAGAATCTCCCCGAAAAGCAGCAGCAGGAACGTCACGATCACCGTCTTGAAAAGAAACTCGAAACGGGCGAAAGTGAAAAGCGAATCGATGATCTCCGAAGAGAGGATAACGATACCGATATTGACCAGGTTATTGACTACCAGAATCGTAGCCAGCAGCAGATCGGCCTTGCCCAGCAGATTCAGCATCCGCCGGCAAACCGGCGTATCGTGCCGCCGGATCTTGCGCACATCGTTGCCCGAAAGCGAAAAAAAAGCGGTTTCGGAGCCGGAAACCAACGCCGAAACCAATAGCAGGAACAAAGTCACACAACACAGCACCACGACATGAAACGTCATGCCGTGATAGATGATGGCCGCAGCACTATCTTCCAAATCCAATCCGTTTTATGTTAATCGAACAGCGACTCGGAGCGGTTTTCCTCCGCACGCTCCGCAGCACCCTTCTCCTCCTTAAGCACCTCCTTGCGGCCCGCAGGCATCTCGACGATGAACTGCGCCTTACGCGACTGATAAGCCGGTTTGGCGAGGATCTGGTCGATATTGCTGTAACGGGTCGATTTCTCGCCCAGGATCACCTGCTCCAGAGGGCGTGTCTGCGGAGTGGCCTTGCCGGGCTTGCCCACCGGTTCCAACACCGGCTTTCCGGCAGGGTCGGCACCTTCCGGGACAGGCTTGACGATCCGTGCGGGCGGAATGACCGTCTCCATCATCCGCTTCTCCTCGTCGCCCTCGAATCCCGTCGCCACCACCACCAGCTCGATGGCATTGCCCAACTGGGGTTTCTCGCTCGTACCCCAGATGATATTGGCGTTGTGAATGTTGCCCGACTCGTCCTCGACGCTGGCATGCGCCTGGATATACTCCAGAATCCGCACCACCTCCTCGTACATCAGCTCTTCGGCATTGGCCACCGAGATATTGAGCAGAATGTTGCGGGCTCCGGAAATCAGGTTGTGATCCAACAGGGGCGAATGCAGCGACGCTTCGGCCACCGCCTCGGCCCGGTTGTCGCCTTCGGCCGTCGCTACGCTCATGTGCGCGCGACCGCTGTCCCGCATCACCTTCGACACGTCGGCGAAATCGACGTTCACCAGGTCGCTCTCGACCGTAATGATCTCGGCGATGCCCTTCGCAGCCGAAGCCAGGATGTCATCGGCCTTGCCGAAAGCCTGCTTCAAGGCCAGACGGCCGTATATTTCAAGAATATTCTCGTTGTTGATAATCAGCAGCGAATCGACGTTCTGACGCAGCTCCTCGATGCCCCGGAACGCCTGTTCGTAACGGATCTTGCCTTCGACGGCCAGCGGCGAAGTGACGATGCCGACGGTCAGCATTCCCATCTCCTTGGCCAGCTTGGCGATCACCGGCGAAGCGCCCGTACCCGTACCGCCGCCCATACCGGCGGTGATGAAGACCATCTGGGAGCCCTTCAGAGCGTTTGCGATCTCGTCCTTGCTTTCTTCAGCGGCACGCTGGCCGATCTCCGGGTCTGCACCCGCACCGCGGCCCTTGGTCAGCTTGGAACCCAGCTGCACCTTGACCGAGGCATGGTTCTTAGCCAGTGCCTGCTGGTCAGTATTCATTGCGATGAACTCCACGCCCTGCAGGCCATCGCTCACCATGCGGTTCACGGCGTTGCCGCCGCCGCCGCCCACACCGATCACCTTGATCGTCGTAACGTTCTCGTCCAGTTCTTCATCGAGCATCAATGCCATAACTTTGTCCTCCATCGGATTTTTATGTGGAACTGCGCAAATGCCGCACAGAAATACACTCTGTGTAACTGCTGCATAAGCAATAGTAGTCATTCCCACT
>ERZ791579.1453-NODE-1453-length-12891-cov-2.747974_pt1 | contig 12891 bp, 8 predicted proteins | sample MGYA00509968_ERZ791579 | MGnify/ENA primary metagenome ERZ791579 (study PRJEB30046, sample SAMN00791924) | human gut metagenome | study: EMG produced TPA metagenomics assembly of the A metagenome-wide association study of gut microbiota in type 2... | reverse complement strand
TTCATCAATATATTCTTTTATTGAAAATCTGGTTTGCAACTCTGATTGGAAATATTGATTTTCGTTTTTTTCATTATACTTATTACAAATAACCATGTATTTCTCATTGTCACCAAAATCCAAACATTGCGTGATATACCTCATTTTGTTAGTTGACACATCATCCTGAAGTGTGATCAGCATCACTTTATCTGAATCCTGAAGTAATTGAATTCTCCACCTGCTGTAACCGGCTTCCACATCTATAATGATGAAATCATATTCTCCGCTCTCTTTTGCATTTTGAATTATTTTTCTATAAATTGTAAAATCAAGATTTCTTGCATCAAGTGTTGTAGAAAAAGGTGGCAGATATGAAAATCCTTCCTTATGCAAAGTAAACCGAATATCTTCATACATATGTCCCGTATCATTTTTCAATGCACGATATCCTTCGTTTGGCATAGCTGTTTTATTTTCCAAATAGTAAGAAAAATCCTGTACGGATTCTGTATTAATATATAGAATTCGTTTATGCTTTTCAGCTAAACATCTCGCTAAACCAATGGATAAAGCTGTTTTTCCAGTTCCACCTATAGCAGAATAAAACGATATAATGCGAGTAATATTTTCAGTTGTTTGCGAATCAGTTAATGCTTCTCTGCTCTGATAGGTTAATTCATTAAACAGTTCTCTAATTCCAAGATATTTATATACCTTATTAACCGACAAATCTTCTGTGCTTCCACTAACACACACACATTTGAAATGTTATGTTTTTGAAGACTGGATGAATACAATTTTTCTGAAACTACAAGAATTTCTACGGATAATGGAGTTTCAAATCTTTTTTCAAAATAATCTGCGTCTGATATAATTTCTAAGTCTATCTGGTCATCAAATTCTTCTAAGAATTTTCTTTCAAGATTCGTAAGATACAATTCATCAGTATCTGCTATAATGATTAACGGTTTGCTCATATTTTTATCCTCGTACTATAAATTCTGCATTGGCAATCCTGAGCTGGCTTTTGTCCAAAATTGGTTCTGGTATATTGGGTTCAATCCTTTTCCCATTTACATATGTGCCATTCGAACTGCCCATGTCTACAACATAATAATTGCCATTTTTTCTTACAATCTTGCAATGAACCCTGCTAATTGCATTATTTCCAGTAATGACACCTTGTACTCTTTCACTGCTCTTTCCGATTAGAAATTCATTTTCCCTAATATCAAACCTAAACTGACCATCTATTGATTGAATACAGATTCCATCCATATTAGTGAATGACGATTTACGATCCTGCACATCAGTTTCATGTACCTCTGAATTTCTTGAATCTGCAGTGTTATTATTTATAAAGCCTCTGCCATGCTGTATTCTTGCACTGATATCATGAAGCTTCAAGGTTCCATCTTCTAACGCATCTACTGCCTGCCGCATTTTGGGATTATCTGTAATCCTCATCTGTTCAATTGCCTGCACGAGTTGTGCTTTTATCTCATTATCAAATTCATTTTTGTTTTTATGAATGCCTGTTATATTAACCGGCAAATATATTATTTTAATTGTATTTGTGTTAGGCTCCACATACATATGACTCAAACGATTATCTATGCAAGCCATATTTAAGAAACCAAGATTTTCAATCTGAATTAATGCCCTAATCAGACTGTCAATCAAACTTAAAATGGTATCTACATCTGACGAAGCAATATAATCTGCCATTGATGTATAATCGCGTGTAAAATATACAAGTTTTATTTTTCCGTTATACTTCAAGCGATGACACTCTAAAAGATTTACATTTTCCTGATTCTGCATTACTTTAAAACCTATATCATAGAAAATCTCATTATTTTCTAAAAAATAAGACGCATCTTCTGCACTTTGAACTTCTTTCACTTTTCCTTCAAAATACTCATCCATTTTGTTTACCATTTCCTAATTTAAAAAAAATATGAATTCCTCATCTGCAATCCGAATATTGTCATTGTCTGACAGGACATATGCACGTTCTGGCTCTAAAATTTCTCCATTCAGATAAGTATGATTTGTTGATTTCTTATCTGTAAGGTAATAATTTCCATTTATTTTTTCAATTACTGCATGTCTACGACTAATTGCCTTATTGTTCGATACAATAAAATCGCTTTCATTTTCTTTACCAATTGTAAAAATGTTCTTGTTAATTTCTACACTTTCACCTGTATTTTTTCTTTCAAAAATCGGGAATGCTTCCTGTTGTAAAAGTGTTGTTCCTTCTTCCTCATCTTCAACTAATAAGGTCGTTCCCCCTTCATCTCCTTCAACTAATAAGGTTGTTCCTTCCTCATCTTCTTCCCGATGATAGTGATTTTCATAAGATGCACGATCGTTTGTAATAAATCCACTTTTTCCAGCATCTGCTGTTACTATTTTACGAAATACCTGTGGATACATTTTCCGAATATATTTTTCGATATCTTCTATTTTATAATTTTGGGTGTCATTCAAAAATTTTTCGAATGCTTTCAAAAATTCTTTTTCTTCTTTGCTATTTTTAATTGCAAGCTGTGTTATATCTCCTAAAAATGCATAAACATTACCACTTGTAGTTCTGCTGATAATGGGTTGATAAACAAAAAACAATTCTTTCGTGCGCTCACTGATATATACCAATTCTGGTTGCAGCATTAAATTATGCAGATACAACCCATTCATCTCTATTCTTTTTGTCATCTCGACTGTCTGAGCAATAATCTGATAAAACACATCTTCCTCTAGTCCATTTTTCAAATATGCACCCAATTCAATAACATCTGGTGCAGTATATATAATTATCTTTTTTCCCTCTTGACGTGGTCTGAAACAGCCTCTAAATAGCTGTCTTTCGAAAACATTAATTTCACGCTCATTTATCTGTTCCCCTAAGGATAACTTACTCTTTATAGTTACCAGACTTCCTCTTGAAACTATGCGATACTTTGCCAAATCTCTCATTCCTTATCCGGTGCAGTATCTTAATCAGATACTGCACCTGTTTTTCTATTATTTTCTCTTACGTCTTATTTTGATACGTCCGCTTCGAAGTGCAATCGCTGCGCCAACGCCACCGCCTGTTACTACTGCTGCACCCGCAATAGAACCTACAAACAATGGCTTATTGTTATACCAACGGATGAATGTGTTGGTTGTTACAAGAATTCCATTTAAGACATAGTTTGTTTTATTGCCAGCTGCATCCACAGCCATAATTGTGACATCCTGTTTTTTCGTATTGTTTGGGATATTGAACTGATAGTTTTCACCATCCACTGTGTAATCACATTTTTTATCACCAATATAAATCTCAACACTATCTAATACCAGGTTGTCGTTGACTGTCACATTCGCTGCTTTCGTATCCACAGGATACTGGGCATTGCTCTCAACATCAATCGGAATAACGACAGGAGCTGTTTTGTCAACACCGAATGAAATCTCTGCTTCTTTGGATTCATCAATGTTCTCATTGACATTTCCTGCAATATCCTCTGAATACAGCGTTACAATGTAGCGTCCATCCCCGGCAAAAAGAGACTTGTCGATGGTGTAATCATACTGATACCACTGTCCGTTTCCACCGGATTCCTGTACCTGATAATCGATACCTTCTTCTAATGTTCTCGGTGTTCCGTTTGTATCTACTACTACTTTGATTTTGTCATGTTCCAGACTGTCTACGTTCACTTCTTTTAACTTGACATCAATCTCGTTCTGAATATAAGTTCCTTCAATATCCTTTAAAGTCTGATCAAACACGTAAACTGATCCAAAGCGATTTACGGAGAACGTAACTGTTGCATTGCTCTCATTTCCAGCCATGTCGGTCAATGTGGCATTTATCGTATAAATGTCGTCATAGCTTTGCTCTTTCGGGAAGTTCTGGAATGTAAATGTCTCTCCATTTCCCTGATTCGTATAAGAGCCTTCCGGTGCCACACTTCCCTGATTTGCACCAACCAGTTCAATGTTCACACCATTGGTATCAAAGTTTGTATCTGACATTACGATCTGCGGAATAACATCTCCATTATTTGCCGAATAATCTTCGACACCAACAATTTCAATTTCCGGTTCAGTGAGATCCACATAGTATTCTTCCCCTGTATAGGTTTCAGCTATGTTTCCTGCCATGTCCGTGTATTCCACATTAAAATTGTATAAACCATCTGTACCACATGTAATGGTTGCGGTATGAACATCTCCATTTCCGGTAAATCCGCCAGACTGTGGGAATGAGATTCCTGCTCCGTTATCAGTTGCTGTTCCTGTTATCCTTACTCTGTTTTCAGAGAAATTATGTTCTTCAATCTGAATCGTTGCTGTACGCACTGCTGCATAATAATTGCCATTTACTGCATTATTGTTGTCATAGGTAACCGTAATCACCGGACGAGTTTTATCAATGGTAAAATCATCTGCTTTTACTGTCTCTGCCTGATTTGCTGCCTTATCCTTTCCACTGACAGAAAGCGTATAATCACCATCTTCTGCAAATGTAATGGTTGCAGTACTTACACTCTGATCCGGATTTTCTGTATTTTCAGTTATCTGCCATGCTGACAATTCAGGAATCACACCATCTGTATTGGTAATATCTGCCTTAAAATCTGCCGCCTCAAAGTTACGTTCTGTAACTGTAATGGTAGCAACTCTGTTCTCTTTGAACATGGTTGTATTTTCAGCATCCGGTGTCTCATTATCAAATGCAATTTTGATTTCCGGTTTTGTCTTATCAATACTGAATATCTGTTCGTCTTCTGATGTATTTCCTGCACGGTCTGTCATTTTGATATGCATTTTTATCTCATTGCTGTTATTTTTTACAGTGAATGACTTTTTCAGTTCTGTAACAAGGTTTTTGTCTTTCTTTGTCTGACTCCAGCCATCCGCATTTCCACTGGAAAATGCACCCTGATTACTGATCTCCACATTTCCTGACTGATTGTTTTCTTTATCATAAGGCGATTCCACTGTCCATTCCACAGAACGGATTCCCGAAAATGTATCTGTCACTGTAACATCTACCGTTACATCTTTTTCATACAGTTCATTTCCCTTTGCATCCTTGCTTGCAGCTGCCGCCTTGTTAAAATCAATATGTTTCTCACGGGCATGCTGCTCGGCTGTTTCAATGATCAGACTGCTCGGTGTCACATATCTTTCTTCGTGATTATTTAACATATCGTAAGCGCAGGCATAAATCTGTCCTTTAAATCCTGCCTGAACCACAAATGTCACTTTTCCTTCTGCATCTGCCTGTACAATCTGCTCACTGCTTTTTGTTCCATTGGCATCTACCGTATAATAGTGGATCTCCTTTACACCGGAATCCCCTTCTTTGGAGCCGTCCGTAGCCGTTACAGTCACCTTTGTATTTTCCACAAAATAATAACCATAATCCGTCTCTGTATAAGAAACACTTCCATCTGCTTCTTTATTTCCTGCTGCTTCCATATCAACGCTTAAAATTTCCGGAGCGGTAATATCCTTGTAGACACGCTGTGTTTTGGAATATTCATTTCCAGCATTGTCAATGGCTGTAATTACCATATCATAGCTGTTGGTATCTGCATTAATGACAGCATCCTTCGTGTTGATCTCATAGCTTTCCGTAACCGTTTTCTGATCCGGATAAGAAACGTTCACTAACTCCTTGTTATTAACGGAGGCCTTCACATTATAAATTCCAGAATCTTTATCTTCTACTTTAATGCTGACTCCAGTATCACTATTGTTATAGATGATTCCATTTTTTCCAACATATCCTTCTGCCGATAAAACAGATGTAATGGTCGGTTTCACTGTTTCAATCATTAAATTGCTGTTTTTCACATTGGAATTTGCTGTCGTCACAAGTGTCTTTTCAGACTGGTTGCCAACGTTATCCGTAACTGTTGCACTGATTTTTTTATCTAAATATACTTTCTGTTCATTTAAAACAGTCTCTGCCGGGAGTTCAAATACCGCTGTATTATCGCTTCCGACTGCCTTTGTCTGATAAGCTTCTTCACCTACATATAATGTAATTTCGTTCAGTCCGGCTGATGGTACTTCTGAACCATCGTCACTGTATAAATCATCTGCTGTTACAGTAACTTTGATGACACCATTTCCATAGTTACCAAAGGTAAGAATATTTAAAATTTTTGATGCATCTTTCTTTTCAATGTTAAATCTTGTAACATCTGGCTTATGTGTATCAAGACAGATTGTTTTTGTGTCAATTGTTTTATTTCCTGCGATGTCCGTATAGGTGGTGACAACTGTATTTTCGCCTTCCTGTACATCCTGCAAATCGCTTGCTGAAAGTGTAAGAGAATCCTCCTGCACAATCTGATCACTACCTGTAATACTTTCCACAAAGTTCTTTGTCTTCGAAGTAAGTTCAACTCCGTTTACGGTCACAGTTCTCGCCGCAAGACCACTTCCGTTAGTCTGATCTTTTTGATCTGTAACCTCGCATGCAATCGCTGGGATCTCTTTGTACCAATACTCTGTCTTTCCATCTTTTGCATTTTCATATTTGCCATCTGCCTGTGGTGCCACCTTTATTACAGGTGCATCTTTTTCCAGCATTAAATCATCCGATAAAATATCATTATGATTCTTAATTTTTGTTAATTTATATGCCTCACTCTCATTGCCTAATGCATCCACTGCTTTGATATGAACCTTTTTCAGGCTTGCAAATGTACCAGCTTCTTCCAATGGAATCGTAACTTCTATCATTGCATCACTTGTTCCACTTACTTGTGTACTTACAGTTCCCGTATACACTTTTGTATCATCATCACTGTATACGCGAATTTCTTTCACACCAACTGCCGGATAATCCAATTTGCTGTCTTTTACATCCACATCTTTCGCAGTAACTTTTACTGTCATATTTGCATTGTAATAATTACCAAAATCGTATTTTTTTATTGTATCAGCAGGAATCAGAGACACTTCCGTAATTTCAGGTGCTGCACTGTCCCGATATACAGTAATAACTCCGGCTTCTGAACACTGTTTTGCTTTATCAATGGCATAAACATAGATTTTATCAATGTTCTGATTTTCTGCTAATTGAATGCCGCTTATTTCAAACTTACCATTTTCATTTAATACTGCTTCCTGTTTTTGATTCAGTACAACATCATCCGATGTAAGTTCTGTTGCTGACCAGACAACCTTTTTCAAATTTTCATCCACGGCTGTACCTGTGATATCCACCGTCGTGTCTGCTTCCGTTTTCCAGATATCCTGCTCTGCTTTCGTAAATTCGATTGTAGGAATGTCGTTATCGATAACGATTTTTACAGCAGTATCAAACACATATTTCTTTCTATCAAAAATGCTGCCTTTATAGATCTGATTTATTTCTTTTGTTTGTGTTAATTCAACTTTATCGCTTCCAGCAGTTGCGAATGTCAGTTTTATGTTCTTATCATCTGAAACCTTTAACATCGCAGCTTTGGCATAATAAATACCATCCTCATCAGCTGTCAGTGTTTGATTTTTTCCATCAAGCAACTGAACATTTGCATTTTCTAATCCTTTAACATTTTCTGTTGGTATATCTTTAAACTCTACTTCGATGCTCTTATTTTCTGAAATTCCAGAAATTATATATTCTAATGAACCATCTTCTTTTTCTGTAATATCAGTTTCAGAAATATCTTTTCCGTTTATTTGCAACTTACTTATCTGCTTGTCTTCATCAGGTATGAGCAAAATAGTCACATTCGAATCGACTGCCACTTCGATTTCTGTTTCCTCTGATTCATTAACTTTTACTGTTCCACCCTCATTTTTATTAACCGTGACTTTATAAGTATCAATTACAACAGTAACTTCTATCGTATGTGAGTCGGTAATTCCATTTTTGAATGTGTACTCAGAAGTATTTAATTCATTGTTGATATCAGCTGTTAAAGTTTCATTACCATCCACTATAAAACTTGTAAGATGATACTTGTTGTCTGTAACAGCTGCTTTTATTTTGTACTTAGCATTTGTATATGGAACATTCCGGCTACCGTCTTCTCCACTCTCGGTTGTGATTTCAACTTTATCATTTTGTGCATCACTATTTAAAATAAGCTTTCCGTTCTGGCTGATTTTATATGTGATTATGAACTGTTTCTTTGCGAATGTGACTGTAAATGCATAATTTGCATCTAATGCTGCACCCCCAAGACCTTCAAACTTAAATACACCGGTTTCATCTGTACTATTTTTCCACCACTCATTATCAGCATTATCCGGTTTCCAATCTGCATTATCTTTCAGAGCTGTTACACTTGTGATTTCATATCCTTCATTCGGTGTTGCGGTGACAACATTCGCTTCTACTGTCACAGTTCCTGCGTCTGCTGGTATTGAGCCATCAGAAGTATATGCATTTGCAGTAACAGAATAAGATGCAGACATTTTTTCAAGTGTAATTGCACCTAACTCAATCTTGTTGGTGTTTACCTGCTCATCTGTAACAATCCGCGTTCCACTGGAATAGTTATCATATTTATCTATATCAGCTTCTGCCGGTATAACTTGAACCTCATAATTGTCATTAGCCTCTAATGTCCAATCAGCTATGGGAATGTTAAACTTTCCATCGTTTCCTGTAGTCACTTCTTTAGTCACAGCAGTTGTATCGCCATTAGGGTATGTTACCGTCACCTTTGCTCCTGCATATGCTCTTCCATTGCTATCAGCATCATCCGGAACCATCACCTGTCCTGTGATTGTGACTGTACCACTTTCACCTGTTGTAGTGTCATCTGCTGATGCACTGATGCTTCCAAATGGTATTGTTGTTGCCATAATTAACGCGATCATTAACCATGCTGCAATTCTTTTTCCTTTTGTTCTCCAAAATGTTTCCATTTTCTAAATTATCTCCTGCGTATGTATGATGATTTCATTCAAAACCAGTTCATACCTTTTATCTGTGTTTTTTATATTTTCATCCAGCACAACTGTTTCATCTTCCTGTAATACAGTTGTAGTTTCTTCTAAAACAGTTGTTTCCTCCTCAACCATCTGAAGCGGCATAGTGGATTCTTCCTGCAATAATGTAGTCTTATCTTCATCTATCTTCGGAAGTGTCTCCGTTCTGTCGTCATTTTTCAATTTCAGTGTTGTGCGTTCTGTTAAACCGTTTTTCTTTGTTTCAGACGATTTTCCGCTTCTTCTGGACAATGGATTTTTCTGTCTGTTATTTTCTTCTCGCATTGCCATAATCTGACGTTCTGCCGATTTACCGCTAAGATCATCTATAATTCCCCTTACATCTATTTTAAAAAATAGGTATATGGATATCAGTGTTAAAACTCCTGCTAATGAAAATGCAATGATGGATATGAGTTGTAAAGTACCTGCATTCATGATGCTTTCACCTCCGTATCTTTTGCATATGCATTTTCCACTGCTGCCTCTGCATCCTGCAAACGCTTTAGAATATCATTTTTCATTTCTTCTGTTTTGTCTGTTGTCGTATCAACCTGCTCCGTACCAGCTTTTACCTGTTCCAGCAACGCTTTCATATCTTCCTGTGCTACGTCATCTGCCTTAAATTTTCTTGCATAAGTTTCCACAGCATTCATTGCCAGTTTGTATACTTCCAGATTTACAATTTCATTCTCATCCTGACTCTCAGATACGGTTGCTACGAGTTTTGTTATATTCTCCCAATATGGAAGATAGGTTCCTTTATCAGATGCTTCCTGCACATTCAGTGTGATATCGCGGTTAAACTGTCCTATATCACGGTACATTTCAGCCATCGTATAATAACTGCTGTCCTCACCGCCATAAGTACATGCCGCCTCAAACCACTGAATCGCACTTTTCATTCTGGTTATCTGATTGTCTGAATTTTCTGTTTTTCCATAATCGTAGTAATACCAGTATAATTTTCCTATCTCAAAAGCAAGATCCCCATAATCGCTATTCTGCTGCAAAACAGTCAAATTACTGTTTATTTTCTTTTTGAATAATTCCTCTTCTTCCAATGAAAAGACCGCGTCATCCTTAAATGCCTCGATTATTCCAAAATACGCTTCCGAATTGCCCGGCAGAATATCTATTGCTTTGGCATAATAATCGATTTTTTCCTCATCTGTCGCAGATAATTCTGCCTGCTTGATGTTATTATCATAATCGCTGTTGTTCACATGGACTCTCATTCCAGTACACAGACATCCTATAATAAGGAAAAGAACCGCTGCCCCGGATGTTGCAAAGAAAACATTCAGCTTTCTTTTCTGCTTTCTTCGGTAGCCCTCGTCCATCTCATCATAATGATCCAACGCATATAACATTTCTGCACATGACTGATAACGATCTTCCGGGTTTAACTGGGTACATTTTTGAATGATCGCTTCTAATCCACTGGACAACTGCGGATTCCAATATCGGATTGGATATATCTCATAAGGAGGTTCACATGGATTCTGTCCTGTGAGTAAATGGTATAGCGTCACGCCAAGACAATATACGTCTGTTCTGGCATCCGTCTGACCTTTTCCTCCAAACTGCTCCGGCGCAGCATATCCTTTTGTTCCAAGACTGACTGTATCTGCCAGATTCTGTTCTTTGTATTCCCTCGCAATACCAAAATCAATTAACTTGATATTTCCATTCGGCTGCAGCATAATGTTTGCCGGTTTCATATCCCGGTAGATAATTGGCGGATTCTGCGTATGCAAATAATCCAATACCCTGCATAGTTCCTTTGCCCACTCAATTACAACTTCCTGCGGCTGTGCACCTTCCTTACTTAGCACACTGCTTAAGGTTTCTCCCTCGATGTAATCCATGACAACATAGATTACATTTTCTTTTTCGATAATGTCTACAATTCTTGGCAGTGACGGATAATCTAGTTTTTTCATCATGTTTGCTTCCGCCATTGCACTTGCAACTACAACTTCATTGTTCTTATCATAAGCTTTTCTCTCGATTTCTTTGATTGCCCACTGCTTATTCAGGTTTTTGTCCATCGCCAGGTAAACTTTTGACATTCCACCTTTTCCGATCAGCTTTAAAACCTCGTATTTTCCCTCAATAATTGTTCCTCTCTCAGCCAACTTTCATTTCCTCTTTTGCCTTATTTGAGTTTGATATAAATTGCAGAAATGTTATCCGTTTCCATCCGTTGTTTATTCCATTCGATCATTTCTCTCAATTTTTCTTTTATCTGCGCTTCATCAAGATTTTTATGCGGATTCAGTGACTCAGAAATTTCGTCTTCTGATAACATATGACGGAATCCATCTGAGCATAACAAAAGGGCTGTGCCATGCGCCAGCCTTCCATTCTCATATTGTGGTTCAAAAAATTCATTCACACCGATACACTGAAGAAGCACGTTTCTGCGATTATCCTTTTTAGCTTCCTCTATTGTCATATTCCCACGTTTTATTTCTCGCGCAATGAATGTATGATCCTCGGTCAGCTGCTGCAACGTATCCGATAATGTATAAATTCTGGTGTCTCCAACATGACAAAGCATATATTGTCCATCACTGTTTAATAAAACCGCACTTATTGTTGTTCCAAGCTGAATCTGGTTTTCTTTTCCATACCTGATCAGTCTGCCATTTATTTCTTCCAAAAGACTCTGCCACTGTTGTCTTATTCCTTCATCCCCAACATGCATTTCGTTCTTTATGTAAACCTGTTCAAACCAGTCTGAAAAAGCCCTGACGACCGTTGCACTGGCAAGCTCCCCTTTTTCCATGCCACCCATGCCATCACAAATTGCGATCAGAAGTGTCTCTCCATGTTCCTCAGAACATCCTTTTAATAACAGACTGTCCTGATTGGTCTTCTTTTTTATCCCAACGTCTGTATCATATGCAATATAAAATTTCTTCAACTTTTTCCCCCTGTTTTTCTTTACAATTATTCTTTTTATTATATTATTCTCCTACAATTCACACCATATAATCTGATGTAATTTGGGTAAAATATTTACATTTTTTCTACACGCAAAAAAGACACCATTCTCTAAATGGTGTCCTTTCTAAAATAACAACTCTCTTATCTCTTATATTCTTCTATCACACATTCATGTGCTTTACTTTTCTTATCATAATTAATGCCTACTAAAAGTATATTTCCAGTGTACTGCAACAATGATTCAGGATACTTTTTGTCCTTTATCTGTTGTAACGCTGTATGTGCACTTTTATTCCATTTTAATTCGACTACGAGTGCAGGATAATCTACTCTGTATTCCTCTTTCGGTATAAATACAAAATCTGAAAACCCTCTCCCTGTCGGTAATTCCCGAATTGGTTTAAAATAATATTTCATGGCGCTTAAGTACGCAATTGTCAAAACACTGCTCAATGAATTTTCATTATGATATTGAATTGCTGACGCATACTCCATATGAATCTGTTCGATATAATCTGCAACCAGCGTTTCCTCTCTATCAAGAGTAGCCTCTAACAACTGCTCGGATTGATATTCAAACTCCTGCAGTTCATTCCATTTCGTTTTCTTTGCTGCCGCTAAAAGTTCCTGCCGTATCTCCTCATTTGGAATAAATGCGCACTGTTTTCTCTGGTCATATGCCAGATATCCAAGGTGGATCAGGTAAGTTATCACATCATCCCTGCTAGAAAAGCTTACCGTATCGTTTTGAAATGTTCCGGTATCTACTTCTACTGTCGAACCTGAAACCATCTCTATGATCGCCTGTTTTAACCCATCAAAATCCATGTTGATCAGTGGAACCACAACCTCATATGTTCCGGTCTGCGACCAGTAGCTTTGGAAATTTCCGCGCAGCATGACACTGACAACTGCCTTCGGATTATAAACCTGCTGATTTTACTGATGTGCGATAAAGAAGTAATAGAAGTGTAAAAAATTTTGCCGTTCCTA
>ERZ791579.1428-NODE-1428-length-13163-cov-2.240922_pt1 | contig 13163 bp, 12 predicted proteins | sample MGYA00509968_ERZ791579 | MGnify/ENA primary metagenome ERZ791579 (study PRJEB30046, sample SAMN00791924) | human gut metagenome | study: EMG produced TPA metagenomics assembly of the A metagenome-wide association study of gut microbiota in type 2... | reverse complement strand
TGTTTTGGATAATCGGGATGGTTGACTATGCCCCATTTCGACAAAATAGGGAGCTCCCGTAGTCAACTTGTCTGTAACAGCAAGAATATGAGGTATTCCGTCAACAGTCATCACCTCTACACTTACCTCCGGCCCCTGCATATACTCTTCAATGATTACGGTACCATGGCGGGATTGTTCCCGGCTGTATCGGTATGCTCTTGACAATTCTTCAACCGCATGAACCAATATGACTCCTCGACTACCGGCATTATCCGTAGGTTTGATAATGCATGGAAAACTTAACTCCGAAATAATGGATTTTAATACTGATTCATTTTCAACTATATGATACCAAGGTGAAGCTACGCCGTCAGCTTTGAAAGCTCGAATCATTTCACCTTTGTCAGTACAACGTAAAGCTGTTTGTACAGAAATGCCGGGTAGGCCAAATTTTTCGGCTACTGCCGCCAACGATCGCATTGGCATATCTGTTGCTAGAGTCATAATTCCATCAGGATGGAATGTTTCTGCAACTTGACAAATCGCCTCTATATCAATAGTACTAGCAGGGAAAAACTCGTCTGCAAAAAGAATCCCAATAGCTTGCGGATTATAATCGGCAACTGCAACATAATGCCCCATTTCTTTGGCTTTCAGAATTGCAGGGAGTTGCAAAGTGGATGCACCAAGAATTAATAGACGGCTCATTTTATTCAGCCTTTTTATCTTTTACAAAAACATTTTCTCGTTTTAACACCGAATATGCCGTGTGAAATAAGATTTTCAAATCGAAAAGGAGAGATACATGATCGGTATAATAACAATCCTGCAGAAATTTTTCCTCTTGACCAACAGAATTACGAAAATAGGCCTGGCTATATCCTGTAATACCGGGTCGTACGGTTAGGCGTTTGCGCCGAACGTCATCGTATTCGGCATAAGGTATGCCCGGTAATACAGGGCGGGGACCGACAAAACTCATATCACCAATCAAGACATTGAGAATCTGAGGAATTTCATCTATACTGGTTTTCCGTATAAAACGTCCTATACGAGTCACACGCGGATCATCACTGGAATTAAATGTAGACCCATCTGTATTACGTATATCGGGAGCATTCACTTTCATTGAACGGAATTTGAACATTTTGAATATTTTACCATTCAATCCAACACGTTGCGCATTATAAAAAGTCGGTCCTCGATCAGTCAGCCAAATCAATGGTACCATGATTAGAATAAGAAGCAGCACAAAGGGTAATGCAAACAAAGCAATTATCAGATCGAACAACCGCTTGAAGAAATGTTTGTACATAACTTTATCGGGAAATGATATCGACAAAATTTGAGATGACGAATTCCACATCTTCGTTGGTGAGACGGGTATGCAATGGAAGCGTTACTTCGTTGCGGTATTGATTGTAGGCATTCGGATAATTGGTAATATCGAACCCGAGAGCCTTGTAAGCAGTCATCATCGGAAGCGGTTTGTAATGAACGTTGCAGGCAATTCCGTGTTCTGCCATTTTGACAATAACTTCGTTGCGTTCTGCCACATCCATATCCAGCAGGCGCACGATATAAAGGTGGCCGCTCGACGAATGATCCGGATCGTAATGATTGAGGACTTGTACATTCGAATTCTTCAGCGCTTCGTCATAACGACCGATTATTTCCCGACGTCGGTGCAACATTTCCGGATAACGTTTTAACTGTGCTAATCCGATCCCTGCCATAATATCGGTCATGTTGCATTTGAAATTGGGGGCAATAATGTCATACTCCCAAGCTCCAAGTTGGGTTTTGGCCAAAGCATCCTTATTCTGACCATGTAATGAGAGTAACTGGAATTGCTTATACAACCACTCGTTATCAATACCAGAAATAGATCGCCATGTAAGCGCCCCGCCTTCAGCGGTCGTAAGGTTCTTCACAGCGTGAAATGAAAAGGAGGTAAAATCTGCAATCTCTCCGCACATCCGGCCATGCCACTGTGCTCCGAAGGCATGGGCGGCATCTGCCATTACGACTATGCGACCGAAAGCCTTTTGGATATCGTTGGCAGGATTAAAAAGGTGTTTGTAATTTTCTATGGCGGCAAAAATTTTATCGTAATCGCAAATGACACCACCTAAATCAACCGGAATAATAACCTTGGTTTTTTCGGTTATTGCTTGGGAGAGTTTGTCGTAATCCATTTCAAACGTCCCAGGAGCTGTATCGACTAAAACAACTTTGGCTCCGACGTGACAGATTACACTGGCTGAAGCTGTATAAGTGTAGGCTGACGTGATGACTTCGTCACCTGGTCCAACTCCAAGTACCCGGAGAATCAACTCCATACAAGCAGTTGCAGAATTCAGACAAACCGATTTCTCAGTCTGGCAACACATCGAGATCAGTCTTTCAAACTCTTTGGTTCGCGGGCCGGTAGTAATCCATCCTGAGCGAAGAGCATTCGCAACTTCTGTAATTTCCGCCTCGGTCATGTCTGGAGGCGAGAACGGTACGTTTCTCAATTTCATATTCATAATCGTATTCTATTCTTTTCTCCAGACCATTTTGTTTACGACAGTAGTGTAGGACTGAATGATCTTAACGACTTTCGTCGAGACGTTTTCATCGGTGTAATCCGGAACGGGGATTCCATAATTGCCCGCGTCGTTCATTCCGATCGCCGTTTCCACAGCCGGCAAAAGCGATTTTTCATCGATGCCTGCCAGGATGAAGTCGCCCTTGTCCAACGCCTCAGGACGCTCCGTCGAGGTGCGGATGCAGACGGCCGGGAAGGGATGGCCTACCGACAGGAAGAACGATGACTCCTCGGGCAGCGTCCCCGAGTCCGAAATCACCGCTGCGGCATTCATCTGAAGGCAGTTGTAGTCGTGGAAGCCCAACGGTTCATGACGAATTACCCGTTTGTCCAGTTCAAACCCTGACTGCTCCAGACGTTTCTTCGAGCGCGGGTGGCACGAGTAGAGAATCGGCATGTCGTATTTCTCAGCCAGCGCATTGATTGCGTTGAACAGACTCAGGAAATTCTTCTCTGTATCGATGTTCTCCTCGCGGTGGGCCGACAGCAGCAGGTACCTCCCCTTCTCCAGTCCAAGACGCCGGTGGATGTCCGAGGCCTCGATTTCCTTCAAATTCGCGTGCAGGACTTCAGCCATCGGGGAGCCCGTAACATAGGTGCGCTCTTTCGGAAGCCCGTTCTCAGCAAGATAGCGTCGTGCATGCTCCGAATAACACATATTCACGTCCGAGATGATATCCACAATCCTCCGGCAGGCATTCGTCCTTACAACGGTTACCCGCTTCCATATGGAAGATCGGAATATGGAGCCGTTTGGCGGCAATGGCCGATAGGCAGGAGTTCGTGTCGCCCAGGATCAGCAGTGCATCGGGCTTAATTGTGACCATCAGCTTGTAGGAACAGTTGATGATATTGCCAACCGTTGCACCCAGATCGTCGCCGACGGCATTCATATACACCTCCGGGTCTTCCAAGCTCAGGTCTTTGAAGAAAATCCCGTTCAGATTATAGTCATAGTTCTGCCCTGTATGCGCCAAAACCGTATTGAAATACCTGCGGCATTTCATGATGACCGCTGCCAGACGGATGATCTCCGGGCGTGTGCCTACGATGATCAGTAATTTGAGTTTGCCGTTATCCGCAAACTTTACGTCCGAATAGTCAAGTTTGATTGTATTCATTGTACTGTTGTTATTCTACCGGCTCGAAATAGGTGTCGGGCTTTGCAGGGTCGAAACACTCGTTACACCACATGAAAGTAACCAGATCCTCCGTATCGGAGAGGTTGACGATGTTGTGCGTATAACCCGGAATCATCTCCACGACCCGGATCTTTTCGCCACTTACCTCATAATTGACCACCGGGTAATCGTTGCCGTGTTCGTCTTTGCCCACCTTGCGCAGCTGGATCAATCCGTGTCCGTGCACCACCACGAACTTTTCGTTCTTCGTGTGATGCCAGTGCTGGCCCTTGGTGATACCCGGTTTGGAGACATTCACCGAGAACTGCCCCCTGTCAGCAGTGCGGATAATCTCCGTGAAGCTTCCCCGCGGATCCGTATTCATCTTCAGGTCGTAAGCGAACCGGTCGGCCGGAAGGTACGACAGATAGGTCGAATAGAGTTTCTTGGCAAAACCGTCTTTCGTCGTGTCGGGAATCTCCAGCGTTTCGGTCATTCGCCGGAACGAATGCAGCAGATCTACGATCCCACCCAATGTAATCCGGTGCGATGCGGGGACATAACAGAAATCCCCGTCACGGTGTTCATCGCCCGTAAGCGCTCCGATTAGTTCGTCCACCACGTCGTCGATATAGACCAGATGCAGTTCCACCGACGGATCGTTCACCGTGATCGGAAGGTCGTTGGCGATATTGTTGCAGAACGTCGCTACGGCCGAATTGTAATTCGGACGGCACCATTTGCCGAAAAGGTTCGGAAAGCGATAAACCAATACTTTGGCGCCGGTCTCCTTTGCATAGTCGAACAGCAGTTGTTCGCCGGCACGCTTGGACTCTCCGTAGGGGTTGTCCAGCGCCGCCTGGATCGACGATGAGATCATCACAGGGCACGTATTGCCGTGTTTTTTCAGTGTGTCGAGCAGCGTCGACGCGAAGCCGAAATTGCCCTTCATAAACTCCACAGGGTCCTGCGGACGGTTCACACCCGCAAGATTGAAAACGAAGTCCGCATTCTTGCAGTACAGGTCCAGTTCTTCCGGCGTACTGTCCAGATCGTATTCATAGAGCGTAAGATTTCCTTCTACGGCATAGTTCTTCGCCTTACCGTCGTGGATATTACGCAGTTGGGAAAGGAGGTTCTTTCCTATGAAGCCTTTGGCTCCCGTAACTAATATGTTCATTTTGTGTGGGGCGGCTGGTTGTCAGAAAGAAATGCCGCGAAGAAATGAGATGTAAGGATCGCAATCCGTTTTATGCCCGGACGCATGGCCTGTATTCTTATATAGAGAGGTTACTCCGAACGAATGTCACGCGGCTTGGCGCGGTCGATCATACCCAGATCCTCCTGAATAAAACGGAGGCGCAGTAATTGTTGCTTCATGCCCTCTATATCCAGACGATGCGTATTATGCGAGTGGTAATCCTCGATCTTCGAGATATCCTCGCTACCTTTGGTGAAGAACTTGTCATAATTCAGATCACGTGTATCGCACGGAATACGGTAGTAGTTGCCCATATCGATTGCCTTGGACATCTCTTCACGCGTGACGAGCGTTTCATAGAGTTTCTCGCCGTGCCGCGTACCGATAACCCTCACCTCCGTCTCACCGTATTTCGGGTTCACTTTTGCGTAGATCTGCTTCAGGGCTTCGGCAAGGGTACTCAATGTGGCAGCAGGGGCTTTCTGAACGAACAAATCCCCGTTATGGCCGTGTTGAAAGGCATAGACGACCAGATCCACGGCATCGTCCAGCGTCATCATGAAACGGGTCATGTTCGGATCGGTGATCGTGATCGGTTTACCCTCCATCATCTGCTCCACCCAAAGCGGGATAACGCTTCCCCGACTCGCCATCACGTTGCCGTAGCGCGTGCAGCAGATCGTCGTCGCGGCACCTTCCCCTAATTCACGGCCTTTGGAAATAGCCACTTTTTCCATCAGTGCCTTCGAGATACCCATCGCGTTGATCGGATAAGCGGCTTTGTCTGTAGAAAGGACTACGACGTTCTCCACACCGTGTTCAATGGCCGATTCCAGCACGTTACCCGTACCGATGACATTCGTACGTGTAGCCTCCATCGGGAAGAACTCGCACGACGGAACCTGCTTCAATGCTGCGGCTGCGAAAACATAATCGACGCCACGCATCGCAATATCCACCGATGACTTGTCGCGGACATTGCCGATGTAGAACTTCACTTTCGGGTTCTGTAACGCATGACGCATGTCATCCTGCTTCTTCTCATCCCGACTGAAAATGCGGATCTCCTTGATGTCGCTATTGAGGAAGCGACGTAGCACGGCGTTACCGAACGATCCCGTCCCTCCCGTGATTAATAGGACTTTTCCTGTAAAAATACTCATGTTCTTTTAATTAGTTCTAAAATTTTAGTGCATTGTATTGTTGCATTTTTGGTATCTAATATGAATTGTTGTGCCTTTTCCCCTAATTTTGTCCGTTCTTCTATAGATAGAGAAAGCACTTCATCTACTTTTTCGGCCAAAGCAGTTATCGATTGATCATTTAATGAATAACAATAATGGTAATATTCCTTGGGAATTCCTGGCAATTCATATAAAAGAGTAGGAGTTCCTGAGGCAAGATATTCCATTGTTTTAGATGGAAACGAATATTTTGTATATATACCTTCTGGAGTTCTTGGATTTACTAATAAAGATGCAGTCCGTTGTAGCTGTAATATTTCATCATGAGGTATAGATCCTAAATATTGTATTCGACGATCTTTCGTTGCCATATTTTTTACATATTCTTCTGAATCACCTCTGCCACATATAATCAGAGAATAATTTTCATTTTTTAATAAATTAAAAGCCAATAACAAATTTTTGATACCATATCTTTCTGCTAAGGTTCCAGAATATAGAATTCGACCGTCTATTTTAGGTTGAGGAATATTAACTAAGTTACAAGGAGAATAAATACCTTCAATGACTACGTAGTTTGCATGTTTCGGGAGATACTCAGACATATATTCACTCAAAATACCAAAACATGTTATTTTCCGCATACACGATTTTATTATTTTATTAGCAACCCATTTCATAATATGGTAAAAAATGGATCCATTTGTAGACATGTGCAATGGTAGATCTGTAATAATTACACATATTTTATTATGGTATTTTCGACAAGCTACCAATGTTGAAATAATTGCTGCAATATTCAATGAATATAAAATAATCACATCATTTCGTTGTAGCTTACTTCTTAATGATTTATAAAGAAAGAAATAGCATTCGATGAAATTTTTAATATAAGACCGAGGCTTGATTGATACATTTGGATATAATGAACACCAGGACTTATAAAATAGGCTATATTGAGAGTATAACTTCTTTGATACAACCTTGAATGAGTATGGAATTAATTCAATTCCACAATTGAAAAAACCCTTAATTAAAGATTCTTGATAGATATTTGCAGCTGGATCCGACATAGCATTCAATTGCTGCATCGTCGAGTCGTCAATAGAGTTAATATACGATCCAATTAAATAAAATGCCATAAATATTTATATGTGAAATCTTTGATAATATTGCAGCCGGCATGAAATAGCTCCGATAAAAAGACTAATAAGAAAAAACATCGGAACGCTAAACGATGGATTGAATATAAAACAATTCATGTTAGCTACTATAACAAAACAAATAAATGTAATAAAAGTTATCAAACCTAAATGATCATTATAATCAACTATGTTTTTATACATTTTCAACTTATATAGTATTATGATATATATAGTTAGATAAATAATCAATCCTATAAAACCTAATGAATGTAGAATCTGCAATATGTCCATATGCGCATCCATTCCAACTAAATGCGAGACCGAACTGAATCCTTTGCCTACTAATATGTCTTGTGTCGAATAATTACTAGATATATCAGTCCATATTTGAAAGTAAAGTGTATTCCTACCACTACCTCCGTCCTCACCGATACTTAGAAAACGATCTGATGTATTTGCAATAATATCCTTACTAAGCGGTGAAAATGAAAAAATAATAACAAAGAGGATCACTAATGCAAGAGACTCCTTACCTCTTTTTGTTTTGAGAAAAAATAATACGCCCGACAATATTGTTGCGATTAGAATGGTTCTTTTGGTCGAAATGAATGCAATTGCTGCAAAAATGATATATAATATGTATTTCCATTTGGGAGATTTCAATAGAAAAATGTATGGTAAAAAAATTAGACAAATAAAAAAAGCATCTTTGGCAAACTCATCTGTATCGTATGTCAATGTAAAACTAAGAAAGACATTATAAACAAAAAATGGAACAATAAATGTAAGATAAACTCGTGCTATGGCAGATAGGTTCTCCGATGTATAGTTCTTATAACCAATAGTATAACCTAACACTGCAATAATTGGCCATACACAATTTGCAATAAGTCTTATTATTGGTGTATCATCATAAAAAAATGCATATCTTAAAATCAAGTATGCCAAAAATGAACATATCGTTTTTGTATATATATTATTTGCAAAAGCAATTCTCCAATGCGATAATATATAGATCACAGATAACACTCCGATAATTACATAAATAAAATTAGTATTATTGTGTGAGGTGGAATCTATATTAGCTAGACCTTGCATTGCTTTTATTGCTGCAAATCCCAATAGCCCTAGTACGAATAGGACAAAATATTTATTATTAATATGTATTTTACTTAACATATCTATATCTTAGATGTAGTAAAATTAGAAATATCCCATTCGCAATTAGTGAGATAAGTGCAAACCAATAAGCTTGACTTTCATTAATTTGTTGCAAAATAATGTAGGTGAGAATAAGAATGAACATATCGCGAACAAGGCGCGCTATGAAAACTATCCACGGTTTTCCCCGTGATATAAACTCATAACAATAAACTTCCGATAAACAGATGAAAAGAGCTGCTGCTGCTGAGATATTCAAAACTTTTGGTAACCCAACAAAACTCACACCGTAAAAAGAACTGATAAATCCAGAAAAAAGAATGACGATTGAAACGGGGAGTAATGAGGATAAAAAATTGACTAAAAGAAGTTTATTGATCAGAGACGAATGGTTATCTGAGCTTGATAAATAAGAAAACATCACGTTTTTTAACATTGCCGGTACAAAAATCACAACACTTTGCCATAATGCTGCAGCTGACGATAAACCGACTTCGCCATAATTGGCAAAATGAATCAGTAGGAGCAAACCTATCCAATGTACTATTGTGTACAAACTCTCCTGAAGGGCTACAGGAATTGAAAAACCTAACATAGAGTATATTTCTGATCTTGAAACTTTTTCATTTGAATTATACTGAGTCAGAGCGTGTCGGATAATTATTTGATTCAGTATAACTTGAACCACAAATGACAACATTAATGCTCCAAGAGCTCCGGTTAGTCCCCAAAACCATGTCATGATAATGCTACCAATAAATACGACAAAACCGGTGTAAATATTTATTTTTGCAGTTTCTTTAAATTTTTTAAATCCTGATAAAATAGCGATTTGGGTTGTTTGTAATCCATTCAGAATAATTAACAATGAAAAAAAACGCAGTTGAAATTCTAAATTTGGTGCATCAATGAATAGAGCAATAGAAGCGGCAAAAATTATTTGAACTAATGCTAATAACCCACTAAAAACTAAAGTAATTTTTAAAAAAGTCCAAACCAATGACTTTAATTTTTCGGGCTTTTCCGAAATATAGTCGGCAACGAATTTAGTTGCTGTATAGCCAAATCCAAAAGTGGAAACTATCGCAATATAGAACAGTGTGGTCCTAATGGTTCCATATTCGCCATATACTTCTTTGCCGAGAAATCGTGCTACGGCAATTCCTGCAAGTAAAGAAAGACCTTTACCCAAGGCACTACCAGCAAGGGCCCAAAACGAGTCCTTGAATAGATCACTACTTTTAAGACGTTCGCAAAATGTATGTAACGACACTCTATTTATCATACACCTCAAACCTTGAGTTCTTTGATTTGAACTCGGGAACTGTCTTTTTCATCAGTCTGACCATATCGGGAATCTCGACTTTCCGGGACAAAGTTTCCAGCTCTTCGGCTACCTCACATGCCTCCCGGTAATCATACTCCCGCACCTTAGCAATCCGGATGCGGTCATGTAACGTAGGCTCCGTATTCTCTTTATTCGAAAGTACTTCCTCGTAAAGTTTCTCACCCGGCCGCAGACCCGTGTATTCGATCCTGATGTCCTTCTCCGGCTCGAAGCCCGCCAGGGAGATCATCCGCCGCGCCAGGTGCGCGATCTTAACCGATTCGCCCATGTCGAAGACGAAGATCTGATTGCCCGTCGACATCGTGGCGGCCTCCATGACCAGACGGCACGCCTCGGGGATCGTCATAAAGAAGCGCGTAATGTCCGGATGCGTGACAGTCACCGGACCGCCCTTGGAGATCTGGTCCCTGAAGCGGGGAATGACCGAACCGTTCGAGCCCAGCACATTCCCGAAGCGCGTGGTGACGAAACGCGTCTTCCCCGGCGTGCGGCCCTGCTCGATCGACAGACCCAGCGACTGCACATAGATCTCCGCAAGGCGCTTCGTGCAACCCATCACGTTCGTCGGGTTCACGGCCTTGTCCGTCGAGATCATAACCATCTTCTCAACATCGTATTCGATGCACTTGTCAGCGACGTTGCGCGTTCCCGCGACGTTTACCAGAACCGCCTCGCATGGGTTCTCCTCCATCAGCGGGACGTGTTTGTAAGCCGCAGCGTGGAACACCACCTGCGGATGGTACGTCCGGAACACGAAGTCCAGACGGGCGGGAATCCGGACGTCGCCGATGACAGGGATGAATTTCAATGCCGGATAGCGCTCCTCCAGTTCCAGGCGAAGGTTGTGCATCGGGGTCTCCCCGTTGTCGAAAAGGATAAGCTCCTTAACCCCGAACGTCGCCAGCTGGCGGCATAGTTCCGAGCCGATCGATCCCGCGGCGCCCGTAACGAAGATCGTCTTGTCCTTGAAGTTGGCGACGATCTCCTCCATCGAGATCTTGATTTCGGGGCGGCCCAGCAGATCCTCGATCTTGATCTCGCGGATCGACTGCTTCATGATCTTACCGTCGATAACCTCGTCGATCGGAGGGGTGATCAGGATCTTCACCGATTTCTCCGTACAGTACTTGATCAGCCGTTCCTGTTCCGACTGTGCGTCGTCGTTCGTGGCGAAAAGTATGGCATCAATATCGACTCGGTCACGCAGATATTCGATGCTGCTTTCATCCTCGAAGTAGTACACCGGACGGTCGGCGATCGCATGGTTTTTGAGTCGTTTCCCGTAGGTCAGAAACCCGATGACCCGGTAATGGGGCGAGTTCTGGAGACGCGTAACGAGCGAGACCGATTTGTCCCCCGTCCCGTAGACCAGAACCTGACGGCAGTTCGCATGGCGTGTGCGGTTGAGTTTCAGCAGGTCGTAAAAGATGATCATCCCCAGACGAAGGGCCAGCAAAAGGAAAAGCGTGACCAGCACATCCAGCATGAACCCCAGGGCGATAGCCGTCTGGGGAGGAAGCGGCGACTGCGGAAACAATTGCACATAGACGAACATCAGCACGTCTTTCAGCAGGACCGCGGCGCCGAGTTTCCACACTTCACGAAGGGTCGTGTGGCGGATGACGCTCCGGAACGTACGGAACAGAATGAACGTGATGACGCTCAACACGCACGAACCAGCCAGAAGCCACACGCCGTACCAGACCGTGAAAACAGGATGCGGGAAAAGCCCCCGGATCAAAAGGTAGGCGACAAACGTCGAAAAAACAGATACAACGGTATCGATGGCCAAAATCAACCACGACGAAAAGTAACTTGACGACAGGTACTTTTCAGCACCCAGCCGTGACAGCAAGCGGTAAAGCATACAGAAGCGTGAAAATGTTCGATTTTACTCGTTGTTTGAATTCACAGTCCGTCGATCCATCGAAGATAGCGATTCCGGTCAGTTAGCATATTCGAATGACGAATAAAATGAATGCACGTATCGTTTCCATATTCGTTGAAAATAACGGTTTTCGGATCAGTCATCGGCAATCGTAAGGAATTACAAAAACTCTTTCACCGCGTGTTCATGCCATGCGCGGTATTCCGAGACGGAAAGTTCCGCGACCAGCAGTTTTTTGTAATCGGGCTTGTCGCATACCGGGATATGCTGCCGGATGTAAGTCCGTAATTCACTGTCGGGGATGCTGACCATAACCACTGGAAAGGGGTAGTCCTTATGCCTGAAAAGTGCCGTTTCACATTCCGTGAATATCCGGCTTAACTGACAGGCCGACTCTTCGAAGGCGTGCCAATATTCTCCGGCGCCGTATAAGCGGATATACTTTCTGTTGCCCTGTTCTTTGCGGAGTATCTCGACCATACGGGTTTCGATCAGACGTTTCAGCGACATCCAAGGTGGCTCGACATTCGGTTTGCCGTTCATAGTTTTCTAATTCGATTGTATCAGCTTTGCTCAATGGATAAACTACAGTCAGGAGATAACCTCGATCAAGTCGGGATGCACCTCTGCGGCTACGGCCATGACACCTTCCAGCAGGACGACGACCCTGCGGTTTCTTTTGCCCTGCACCTGCATGAATACACCCATTACTCCATTGAGTTTACCTCCGTGGATGCGTACCCGGCGCCCTTTTCGAAGGTCGAGCTCATCCGGATTGTAGTAGGAGATATTTTCTTCGTATTGGGATGAAACCCTGATAAAACTCTCCATCTGGTCATCTGGAACAACGAGATATTCCAAGCCCGTACTTTTCTCCCACATCACGAATTGCAGGAAATTATAGCGTTTCTTAAATTCCGTAATCTGTATGCGACTGGCATGTACGAATACGAGATTCGGAATGACCGGAACGAGGCGTTTCGATTTCACTCCGTGATAGACTCTTACAGCATAATATTTCGGAATAAAATATTCCAATCCATCTTTACCTTTGAGTTTTTCCTCCGCTCTCTTTTCGCTTTTGTAAGCCCGCATGACGAACCAGCGGGCGGTCGTGAGTTCTTCTGTATTGGGCGAGGCGATGTCCATACATTACTTATGTTTGTCCTTTCTGTAAAGGCACATGCCTTTAGTTCATGCCAATCTGTATATTGGCATGTATTACAGTCGTTTATGTTTATTTCCGCCGGAATACCAATCATCTATTCCGCAAATCCGTAAAAAGATATTCTGCTCGTTTTACGCTCTTTCTCTCCGCAAGAGAAAGAGCAATGGATATAATTGGTTATAACTATCTGAAAACCATGCAAAATTTGCACTCGGAAAACTGTTTGCTTGCACAACATTTGTCGGCCAAAAATCTTTTGGCGAATTCGGCAGACGAAAATTTCATCCGGTTTTGGTCGTTATTTCCATTAAATTGCATAACTTTGCGTTCGTCAATATTTCTCTTGCGGAGAGAAGTAGTCTATCACACAAC
>ERZ791579.1421-NODE-1421-length-13214-cov-10.508169_pt1 | contig 13214 bp, 9 predicted proteins | sample MGYA00509968_ERZ791579 | MGnify/ENA primary metagenome ERZ791579 (study PRJEB30046, sample SAMN00791924) | human gut metagenome | study: EMG produced TPA metagenomics assembly of the A metagenome-wide association study of gut microbiota in type 2... | reverse complement strand
GACTTCATATCGGTCACTATGTAGGTTCGTTGAAACGCAGAGTTGACCTGCAAAACGCAGGTGATTATAGTAAGATGTTTATCTTCATTGCCGATTCACAGGCATTGACAGACAATATAGACAATCCGGAAAAGGTGCGTCAGAATGTAATCGAAGTTGCTCTTGATTATCTGGCTTGTGGTATTGATCCGACTAAAGCTACGATTTTCATCCAGTCGCAAATACCGGAACTATGCGAACTTAGTTTCTATTATATGGATCTTGTCAGCGTATCCCGCCTGCAACGTAACCCGACCGTGAAATCGGAAATCCAGATGCGTAACTTTGAAGCAAGTATTCCCGTAGGTTTCTTCACTTATCCCATCAGCCAGGCAGCAGACATTACAGCATTCCGCGCAACGACTGTCCCTGTGGGTGAAGACCAGGAACCGATGCTCGAACAGGCTCGCGAAATCGTTCGCCGTTTCAACTATATATATGGTGAGACATTGGTAGAACCGGAAATCCTGTTGCCGGACAATGCAGCTTGTCTGCGTCTTCCGGGAACTGACGGTAAAGCTAAAATGAGTAAATCGCTCGGAAACTGCATCTACCTTTCGGAAGAACCGGAAGAAATCCAAAAGAAAATCATGAGTATGTATACCGACCCGGGGCATCTCCGCGTACAAGATCCGGGAAAAATTGAAGGTAATACGGTATTTACTTACCTAGATGCTTTCTGCCTCCCCGAACATTTCGAACGTTATTTACCGGATTATCCGAATCTGGCAGAACTGAAAGCGCATTATCAACGCGGCGGATTGGGTGACGTGAAAGTAAAACGTTTCCTAAATTCCATCATGCAGGAGACTTTGGAACCGATTCGCAATCGTCGCAAGGAGTTCAGCAAGGATATCCCTGCTATCTACGAGATGCTTCAGCAAGGCTGCGAAGTGGCAAGGGCTGCGGCTGCCGAGACTTTGGCTGACGTGAAGAAGGCGATGAAGATTAATTATTTTGATGATAAGGAATTAATCGAAGAGCAGGTGAAACGTTTCTCGCAAGAGTAAAAGATTTCGTCTGGGAATAAACATAATTATAAGGTAAAGGCTGCCCTTCTTTTGTAGAACAGGCAGCCTTTCTTATCGGATATTTTTCAAAGATTCAGTTTGTTTCTTCCTCGTCATTCTTGAACAACACATCCTTTAATTTCTGATAAAGGAATGAAAGTATCAGCAATATCAATCCCAGAATGATAAATACAATAATCTTGCCAATGGTCGGCATAGCCCATAAATCATCAAAGACGAGTTTGAGCAGGACTAATCCGAAAGTCGCAAGGCTCACCATACGGAGTAGTTTCTGATGCAGGCGCATGCCCAACCCCATTTGGACGAACCCGGCAATGCTTAATGAGAGTGACAGCCCGGCACTGAAATCGTCCACTCCTACTTGCCAAAGGAAAGAGCGTACCATTGTCAGCCAAAGGAGCGTGGCAAGAATATTCAGATATACGGTGAAACGGGATTTTATGCCGATTGATGTATAGTACATACGTGCTACATAATACAAATTCGCTATTACGAACACAGCTGTCAGCCATGGTAGTACAACAGGAGGGGAAGTCCATATTCTCTGGTCGCCCCATATATTTATAATATATACAAGTACGTTTGCCCCGATAGTCAAGATATAAGAAGTGAGATGTTTCGTTATCGGGAATCGTTTTCTGAAAGCATAGCAAACACTCGAAATGGATATGGCTGTAAACAAGAACATAGCTCCGCTTCTCGTCGCCCCTTCAAAATACAAATTGAATTCCATCATAAATGTATAATAAAGTATGATTACGGAGACGATAAGCATAAAAGGATTCCAGAAGCTGTATTTCAACCGGCGTGCCGTAGAGAAGAAGGAATGATAATATTCCATTAATAAAGCAAATGCTCCTGTCGCTAATCCCACAAACAAAGAGGTGGCAAATGAACTATTCAGAAAAATTGTATCTAAGGAATGATGTTCAAACATCACACTATACACATCCATCAAGTAAGAAACGAAAGTGAGTCCTACCAGAACTTTAGCCGCATACTCATATACTCTAATTTTCGACTTAACATAGAGCCACAACAGCAATACCATTTCCGATGCCCAAAGCAAGGTTATATAGTTTCCGTCCAGTTGAATCGGAACTGTAATGGAGACAAATGTCAGCACAAGCCCCAACGTGGTATGCACGAGGAATTTATATTCCTTCCTATTCTTCCACAACCAAAGAACCAGTCCTAAATTAACAAGAGCGATAAACAGGCTCAACAAGCCGCTTGCTTTGAAAGACAATCCCATATTCTGCAAGAATAAGGCTCCTGAAAGCAAATAGATAAAATTATTCGTTATAATGACGAATACTAATCCCCGGCTCATCGTCCGCATATTCTCTCCACGAAGGATAGAGAACACCGGAAGTAGAAAGATAAAATAGAACAGAGTAGCAAACCAAAACAGATGGTTCGAAATAACCATAGAACTAGAGGTATAGTTAAACAAAAGAAAGATTCCCATTATCAGGCAAGTAAAAACAAATGAAATCATTGGAAGTTCACTCCACTTTTTATAAATGGAAAGTCCGAACATACCCAGGTTTAATATGCTCACGTAAGTGAACAGTACCAAATAACTTCCTTCCCCGCTACTCACTATGAATGGCGCAAGGAATCCTCCTACAAGAGAAATGATAGCCAACTCACGCCGATTATATACCACAGACAGAATAGACATAAACACTGTGACACCAATCAGAATGATAAAGGCCATAGTCTGCGAGAAAATATGATAATAATGGAAAGCAATGGCAACTGTAAGATAGAACACAGCGAAAGCACCACCCGCAAGCAGCGAACTGAAGGTTCGGTATTTCTTTTGCAACCGTTCGGCAACAGCCAGCAATACAGTTCCCGTCAAGAAACCAAGCACGGTACGGAAGGTTTCATTAATCCAGTTTTTATCAATGGCATACTTTACAAAGAAGCCTACACCGATTACAAATATAAGGATACCAATCTTCCCGAAAAGGTTCTCACCGATGAATTTTTCATAGTTCACCTGCTTCTTTTGTTTCGGAACAGTCGAGGCAACCGGAACAACCGGAGTAACCGGTACAACTGGCACAGTCGAAGATTCAGCGGATTCCTTCCGAACAGCCTCTACGCAAACTTCCTCCATTCTTGTTTCAAGCGTCTTTTCAGGCGTCTTTTCCAATGTCTCACGGACAACTGCTTCAACAACCGGTTCGTGTTTTTCCTGAACAGCCTCTTCTCGTTGTCCGGTCTTTACTGCCTTAACATGCTCTGCCGCTTGAGGCATCACAGGAATATCTTTTGTTTCTTTTTCTGATATTTCCTCTTTCGGCTTGGAGGCTTCAGCAACAGAATTTTGCTGAACCTTGAGATAATCTTCCATCCGTTTCTTGATCTCATTCAACTCTTTCTCTATCTTTCCGAAGCGATTGTCCAACCTACTCAATAAAATAAATAACATAACCAAAACGAGTAGTGCATATACAGTATTAAAGTCGTCCATAATATTCCAGATTTGAGTTCTATATCACAAATATAGATAATTATTAATAGCTCCAATCAATTGTTATTAAATTATTTGGATTATCCCAATAATGCAATTTTACATCAATTGCATAAATCAGGATACAAATCCTCTAAATCAGGAAAAAAATCTCCTCATTTTATAAAAAAGAATAGAGCTTACAAATTCCAAACAATTATACGGCTTTTATTCTTCTTTTTCCTATCTTTGCCACAATATCAATAAAAATCACACAAATTATTCACTTAAACACAAGAAGCATGAAGCACCTTAAATTTCTATTTGCACTTGGCGGCATTCTTTTCTTATCTTGCCAAACAGTATCCGCACGTGGTTTAAAAATCCCTTTCGGCGACCGCGAAGTATTAACCAAAGTAGCAGATTTGCCTGATACCGAAGAGTACCAAACAGACGATGGAAACTACATTGATCTGGCAACTTTCCATCAGGAGTTCAACATCGCTTACCTTCTCCCTCTATACATAGAGAAAGAGCCTCGCCTGGTCGGCTATTGCGAAAAGGAAGACACTTACTATGAACTGACGGAAGAACAACTGGCTACCATCCTAAAAGAAAATAATTTGGATGGAGAGAAGTTGAACAAGATCGGTTTCTATTCCCGTTATGGCGGTAAAGCTGTCGGACTTCTTATAATTGCCCTTATCATTTGGGGATGTATTCCTGGAAAAAAGAAAGAAGTGAAACCCGTGGAAGTATAAAACAAACCATTATTAATAACATTAAAAAGTACAAACTATGTCTATTTACACCTTTATTCCGGTCATTTTCATTGTTCTATATCTAGGATACTGGTTTTACATGAAAAACAAAAACTCGAAACAGGCACAAGTAGTGAACAACACCGATTTCAAAGCTGAATTTGCAAATGCAGAACAGTATAAAAAACTCTGCTTAAACTCTGATTTATCTTTCCTGAAAGAAGCTATGGGAGAAGAAAAAATTGACGCTTTCAACTATGCCAGCAATGAGTATGGTGTAGCATCCGCACTCAAAGACGGAATGAAAGATAAGCTGAAAGGAATGGCCACCTTAGGAACTGTACGTTTCAATACCGTACAAACTCCCAAATATCTGGTATTAAGCGGAGACAATCTGCACCTATTCGATACAGACACAGATGGAGAAATCGACAATCATTTTGTATTCAATCAGGCGCGTCTTGAAAACTCCCGTCTCATCGCAATTCCTATGGAGGGACAAGTACAAGCACAGGCACAAGCCAGAGGAAACAACGTGAAAGCATACAAACTTTCATTGCAAACCGACGAGAAACCTGTTGAACTCATTATCTACTCCTGTCTGATATTTACAAATATCCCGGAGATTCCGACAGATCCACAAGAAACAATACAGGATATTATCATTGGCAATGACTTCTTGAAACAATTGGGTGACAAATATCCTAATTTGAAAGTCTCATTGCCGATATTTAGCTAAAGAAGGACATATACTTAGAAAAAATAACAGCGGAAGGTTAGCTAGTTACCAAACATTATGCGTCCCGGCGGATTTGCAATCCGCCGTTCTCCGAGTATCAGGATTTATAATCCGCAATACACCTATACTTTAATATATAGTTCGGATTAAAAATCCTGATGCTCAAAGCAATCGGATTACAAATCCGATTGAGACATGCGGCTAAAAGAGTATTTCAGCGATCATCAGATTATGCAACGTTCCGACTTTCAAGGCATCACGGGGATGGTACGTTCCACAGCCATGATTCATATTCGCCGACTCCGTCAGGAAGGCAAGCTGCAGAATATCGGCATTCCCAGTCAACCTATTTATGTGCCGGCCCCAGGATTTTATGGAAAGTCCAGAGATTATCAGCCTGTCAAATAAACTAAAACAAAATAAAATACCAGAGGAGATACCCCAAAATAACAGATATAAAAAAGGCGGCTGAAAGCATGAACCTCTCTTTTCAAGGTTCGCTTTCAGCCGCTATCTCTTTCCAGCAAGCGATTACAGAGAATCGCTGAATGCTGAAATCGCTTTTTTACTTTTTATTACTGTGCAGATTCTACCAATACTACACGGTTCAGAATCGGTTGACCGAATTTGTCAACACCACCACCGGCTGCAACTTTCAGTCTATCGGCAGAGATGCCATACTTCTTAACCAACAAGTCTTTAACAACCTGTGCACGTTCCAAACTTAACTTCTGATTGAAAGCAGGAGTACCGGTTGCAGAGTCAGCATATCCGTTGATTGTGTATGTAGCATTCGGAGATTCTTTTATCTTGCTGGCAAGATATGACAAGTTCATTTCTTCTTGCGGAGATAATTTATCAGAACCGATCTTGAAGAATACGGTACGCGGAGCAATGTTAGTATCTGTGATAACAACTTCTTCAGTATCTTCTACTTCTACTGGTTGTTGTGCATTTGCCAACTGTTGTTGCAATTGCATATTAGCTGCTGCCATTGCATTCATCTGATTACGCATCTGATTCAATTCGAGTTCAGAGATAATCTGTGGAGTAGGACGTTGGAATCCGCGGGTAGGGAAGTAATAAGTCACACCGAGGGTAGCACCTAAGATACCGTCATAATCGGGTTTACCTCCATGTTCTCCGTCAAACTTGCCTTCCAGCCCTGTTGCGCTCAACTCCAGATTCAAGTCAACAGCATTCGACAAACGGAAGCGGTTGATAATACCTGCATTGAAAGTAGCGGAGTTAGTGTGAGGACGAGAATAAGCATGAGCCCAACCGGCACCTATATAAGGGATAATTTCATATACGCGGTTCGGATTGTATCCACCGAAAAGTGCGTTCAGGTTAATCATCAAATCACCGTGCAAGTTCATGTAGTCCCATCTTTGTTTGTAAGAACCGTCTTCTCTCGGGCCACCCACTACATAATTAGCAGTTTCGCTGGTAGTGAATCCTTTTGCCTGCAATCCGCTGTATTGCAAACGCAGCCCGAATCCCGGAGTTACCCATTTGCCGACAGACACGTTAAATGTAGGAGCAACACGGTCTCTGAATTTGCCGATATGGTCATTGTTTCCATATAGCACCTGGGCGCCGCCTCCTACAGAGAAGAACCAGTTACTCCAGAAAGGATTAGTTATTACTTGATATTTATCTTGTACCTGAATCACTTCGTATTCAGTTACAGTCATTGTCTGCTGCGCAGAAGCGACAGACGCAACGCCGGCAAATGCCAGCAACATCAGAATCTTTTTCATATACCTAATAGTTAAGTGGTTATTTAAATCTTTTTCTTTGTTGAACTATTTAAATAACACGAACTGAACTAAAAGGTTTTAGAAAAAGATGAAATTATTTGTTTTATTTGAATAATCTTTCGATGTCTTCCTCCTTGATTGTTGTCAAAACAGTTTTCCCATCAGGGGTGTAATTCGGTGAGGGACAGGCAAAAAGGTTGTCTACAAGGCTTACCATTTCTTCATTACTCAACACCTGTCCGTAAACAATAGCCGCCGCGCGAGCCAATGTTAATGCCAGAATACTTTGAATTTCTTCCTTGACGTCACTTCCTTTTTCCATTGCCGTATGCAGCATATTACGCACCAGTTCCACCGGATTCAGACCTTCAATCCCCGAAGGAATACCATTAATGGCATAGCTACCACCTCCCAGATTACTCAAATCGAAACCGACTGCAGACAAATCATCCATAATACTTTGCAGTACAGCTGCTTCCGAAGCCGGCAACTGTAAGATTTCCGGGAACAGGACGCCTTGTGATACCCCCTGTTTTTGTTGGATCTGTACCATATAACGATCAAAAAGCACCCGTATGTGTGCCCGGTGCTGATCGATTAGCATCAAACCGGATTTAACTGAAGTCAGGATAAACCGCCCTTTAAACTGCAAATGCTGATTTCCTTTCTCTATCACCGGTTCACTGGCATACAAAGTAGAAGAAGCGGCAGAGGTGACCGTCTCCATCTTTTCTTCAACGAAAGCGGGTTCGCCGCCAATAGAAGAGTCTTCCCAATCCATTTCTGGTTCCGGTTGCGGGTTATTCATCTTACTGGCTTTCGTCAGCCCTCCGTACAAATCTTCCCATTCCACTTTCGAACGGCTGTACGATCCGCCACCACCGCCACCGGCAGAAACTTTAAACGGATTATAATCTGTATTATAATGTATCTTCGGAGGCTCGGAAGACATTTTCTCCTCAAATGCCGGAATGTCAGGCATGTCTTCCGTATCAAAATCAATAGAAGGGATCGCACTGAATTTACCCAACGACTCCTTCACGGATGCTGAAAGTATCTGCCAAATGGCCTGTTCATTTTCAAACTTGATTTCAGTCTTTGTCGGATGGATATTCACGTCAATATTAGCCGGATCTACATCGAAATAGATAAAGTAGGAAATCTGTTCACCGGTGGGAATCAACTGTTCATAAGCCTCCATGACTGCCTTATGAAAATAAGGATGACGCATATAACGCCCGTTGACAAAGAAATACTGATGTGCCCCTTTCTTACGGGCAGTCTCCGGCTTGGCTACGTATCCGGAGATTTTCACCATGGTAGTATTGACCTCTATGTTCAGTAACTGCTGATTGAGCTTCTTACCGAAAATAGCAAGGATACGTTGGCGTAATTGTGATACTGGAAGATTGAATAACTCCGAATCATTACTATAAAGCGAAAAGGCAACCTCCGGATGCACCAAAGCGATCCGTTCAAATTCGGCAAGGATGTTACTCAATTCCGTTGAATTAGCCTTTAGAAATTTACGACGGGCAGGTACATTAAAGAATAGGTTCTTTACAGAGAAGTTACTTCCTTTAGAACAGGACACAGCCTCTTGGCTTTCCACTTGAGAGCCTGCAATCACCAGCTTCGTGCCCAACTCTTCCGATTCCGGACGTGTCTTTAACTCTACCTGTGCCACAGCAGCGATAGAAGCCAATGCCTCTCCGCGAAATCCCATTGTACGCAAAGCAAACAGATCCGCCGCTTGACGTATCTTAGAAGTGGCATGTCGCTCAAAAGAAAGACGGGCATCCGTTTCGGACATTCCTTTTCCATCATCAATCACCTGAATGCTGGTTTTACCTGCATCAGTCACCAATACATGTATATTTTGTGCATCTGCATCAATCGCATTCTCCACTAGCTCCTTGATGACAGACGCGGGACGTTGTATCACTTCACCGGCAGCAATCTGGTTAGCTACCGAATCAGGTAACAAATGAATTATATCGCTCATTCTTCGTAAATTAATAATTAAAAGTTCCAGCTTCCTGTCGCCAAATAATGCCACAGATAAAGAAGGAAAGCAATGATTATCAGTATGATTCCGAAAGAGACCGGTTTGCGGCCACTCGCTTTTCTTCTTTTCAAATGCGTAGTACCTTCAATGAACTTACCGCGAATATCCTCCGGATTAAATTCCTTTTCCGGAAGCATCCCCAAGTCACGTTTGGCGTTCTCCTCCATCTTTGCGAGCTTTTCTTTCCGCTCGTCTACATAAATGTATTGATGATTAAAGCCACGGGGCTTTCTCATTGAGTTAAACATTCCCATACTACTTCATATTTATTAAGTTTCGCTTTTCTGTTTTGGGTCGCCGGTCGGTGGTCGGTTTCAGTGTATCACCCGCACGCTTACCCCGCCAGTTAAAGATATCATCCTTATTCAGCGGACGGACATAGTCGAACCAGGCAAAAGTGGGAAGACGTAATTTATCAGGCGGTATCTGGTCCATCGGATACATCGTTCCGTTGGATTTACCGATAAACAGTCCTTTTTCCATCTTCTTATCCTTCATATAAAGATGAAGCACACTACCTTCCAGACAATTAAATCCGGTCATCGTACTGTCTTTTTCTTCCGGATAGAAAGCGGTCAACACATTACCAATCACTTCAATATGACGCATATCTCCATTAATGAAATAGGCTTTCATCTCTTTGCCGGACACTTGGTTATAATGAATAGAATCTTTCATTTCCACCGTCAACGCCTGGTTGATGATGTGCGCCCAGTCAATCGTGCTGTCATTCATATAAATCTTGATCTGCTCGCCAAGTAGTTGCTGCCCTTCATTCCAAAGAATAGGGTCGGTATACATGGTCATACAGGAATCCTTCGAATTATAGACCAGTGAGTCACATACTCCCTGAACATCCGTACGATACATACGTACCTTGTGATAAGCTTTCATCAACCGGAAAACGGAATCGGTATTCAGGTTGTAAGACACCAACTGCAATGTATCGCCATGCATAAAAAGACTGTCAGGCCCTTGCGAGTAGTCGATTGCCACCGCACGTTTCGTCGCAAACGCGGAGTCTGTCAATTCATTATAGAAACAATAATCACCCGTCAGCATATTCTTATTAATGGAATCTGTCATCTTCACATTATCGAACGCCTCGCCATAACCGATGATACGGTCATAGAACAGACTGTCGCCTACCAGTTTCTTTCCCTGATTGGTCAGTACCGAACGGTCTAACAATTCGGCTTGTTCGGTCATTGTGTTATAAAATCCCCGTTCCGAATAGATATGATTATTATCACTGACGATATTGGAAGGTCCGAGAATAACTGCGATTTTGCTTTCCGTATTATACCTTAATGTATCGGAAGTCAACACAAACTTTGGGTTTACCAACTTCACATCATGATTGAATACCGACTGTTTTGTTGCAGGACTGTATTCTCCCCAATCGGAAGTCAATACATTCTCTTCATCCATCAAGGTTCCTCCCTCGAAATAATATCCGAGGTCGTAGAGACGGTCGTAATTCAAGCTATCTGTCAACAGGGTGGTGTTCCGGTTAATCATCTTCACATTTTCACGAAGCTGCGCTATTTGCGTCATGCCGTCATAATAAAGATAATCACCGTAGATGAACAAAGTGTCTCCCTGTTCCATACGTACATTACTGAAGGCCTCCACAGAGTTGGTTTTCTCAAAAATCAGTGCACTGTCACAGTACATATACATACTGTCATGGCGCAATTTCACGTTACCAATCAATACCTGCACATCCGGACGCGCCAACTTATCCGCCTGACCTTCATCAGCATGAAGCAGATAAACTTTGGTCTTTTTATTCTCCGGTTGTTTCTTGTTGTCCGATTGTTTCTTATTGCCTGCCAGTGTTTTGGCTTTTGAAGCCGACTTAGACGTATCCGCAGCCGATTTAATTGAATCCCCTGTTACAGGTTTCTGTCCCGTTGGCCTCACTTGTGCTACAAGACATACACCAAACAGGCATAGAAAGCCTATAAGGAGCCATCTATGCCTGTCTTGTTGTTTATTTTTCTTATTTGTTTTCAGCATATAAAATCAAAGCAAGGTTACATCAGTCCTTCTTGACCCAACCCGGATACTTGAAGTCACACTTCTGCCAGTTTTCGTTGATGCGTACATAAGTATGTTTCTGTTTGTCCAGAATCCATTTCTGCAACATCTCTTCACGGCGTTTGTCCATCACAATTTCTTTCAAGTCCTGATAGTCTTCTGCAATGGTTGCTTTATGACCGTTGATTTTTGCTTTCAACTTCACGATAGCACATACTTCTTTTCCATCCTTCTCATTAATCATTGTAAAGGCTTTGGAAATTTCGCCTACATTCATCTTATCCACTACTTTAGCAACGTCTTGAGGAAGATCCTGCATCTGGAACTTAGAAGTAGTCACACCTGAATTTTCATTGATGTTCACCATAATACCATGGTTGTTACGAGTATCTTTATCCTGTGAGATAACGGCAGCCGCATCATCAAATGTAAATTTGTTGGCACGAATATCATCAGCAATAGAATCCAGACGGGCACAAGCCTCGGTCAGTTCTTTTTCCGATACTTTCGGACGCAACAAGATATGGCGAGTGTTGACACGGTCACCACGTTTTTCAATCAACTGGATAATGTGGAAACCAAATTCCGACTCCACAATCTTAGAAACTTTCTTCGGATCTTGCAAACTGAACGCTACATTCGCATAAGCAGGGTCCATCATACCACGTCCCATGAATCCACATTCACCACCTTTAATGGCAGATGCCTTGTCTTCCGAATACAAACGCGCCAATGTAGAGAAGTCGATTTCTCCTTTTGTCACACGATCCGTATAATCACGCAACGTCTTTTTTACATCCTCAATCTCCGAGATAGGAATTTTCGGTTGTAAAGTAATGATCTGCACTTCTACCTGTGTCGGAATGTAAGGAATACTATCTTGTGGAAGGTCTTTAAAATAACGGCGTACTTCTGCCGGAGTCACTTTGATTTCTCCTACCAGTTTCTGCTGCATCTTCTGAACGGTCAATCCGTCACGTGCATTATCACGCAGCGTCTCACGAATCTGGGTGGAAGTTTTATTGAAATACTCCTCCATCTTCTCTCTGGAACCGATCTGCTGGATGTACATGTTGGTCATCATATCCACACGCTGGATGATTTCCGCTTCGGAAACCTCGATACTGTCCAACTTTGCCTGATGCAGGAACAACTTCTGCACAGCAATCTCTTCAGGAATTACACAATAAGGATCGCCGTCAAATCTGCGTCCATTATACAAGGCATCCATACGGGCCTCTTCTACATCTGATTTCAAAATAGCTTCGTCACCTACTACCCAAACTACTTCATCAACCACATTATCTTGTGCATAGGTTGCCACATTAGCAAATATTGCCAGGACAAGGGTAACAACAAATCTAAAGTTCACAAACTTCTTCATTCTTTGTATTTAATAATTATATATAATCTTCTTCTTACTTACTGCCTGCTGATACAAGTCGTTCTTTACCTGTTCCATAAAGCTCACCCGTTTCTGATTAACCAGTAAGTCTTTCACTTCCGAACGGGCAAATTCATACGGTTTCTCTTCACCAATTCCGCGATAATCGCTCACATTCAGGAAATAATAATAGGCCGTATCTTTCAATTCTACCTGACGGTGTTTGTCTACGTACTCTTCCGGTGCCTCTACTTTTAATGGAATCATATCCAGTACATCAGTCACGGACACCCATTTGTCATAGAAGTATTCGTATTTCACTGCATTCTGCAAGCTATATTTTTCCAGGCTCTCGACAGCATCCTGTTTTTCCGACTTATACCACCTGCGCACATTGTTCAGCTGGGGAGCCGTCAACGGCACTTTGATAAACAATCCCTTAATCAACGGGGTTTCCAGCTTAAACAGTTCTTTGTTTTTTCCGTAATATTCTGCGATCTCTTGTTCGGAAATATCATTCGACAGCTTCTGGTTTATCAACTCCTGCTGATAAGTATGCATAATCAACGCTTTCCGATAATTCTCCACTAGTTTGTCTACATCCACATTATCGGGAATATTGTTCGCAGCTTTCTCATATAATAAAATCTCTTCCGCCCAACTACGAATATAATGTTCGGTGAAGAGAATACTATCATCTTTTGACAATCCGACCGGAAGCACGGACATCAAATCTTCTTTATATAAAAAGTTACCGTCCACCTCTACCAAAGGAGTCTTTCCTTTGTGGTCGCGCTGTTCCTTGCACGCTCCACAACCAAGAAGGGTAATCAGTAAGAGGACTAATATTCGCATTGGCAACTAAAATCTACTTATTTAAGGTACGAAGATAGTGAATAATCGGTTACATCAGTTATTA
>ERZ791579.1420-NODE-1420-length-13216-cov-6.002963_pt1 | contig 13216 bp, 7 predicted proteins | sample MGYA00509968_ERZ791579 | MGnify/ENA primary metagenome ERZ791579 (study PRJEB30046, sample SAMN00791924) | human gut metagenome | study: EMG produced TPA metagenomics assembly of the A metagenome-wide association study of gut microbiota in type 2... | reverse complement strand
ATGGTGCATGGCAGATGATTTTTGGTGTAAATACTCTTCCTGAATATCGCAGATGTGGATATGCGAAAGAGCTGATTAAGAAGGCTATCTTAGATGCCGGAAAACAGAACCGGAAAGGGCTTGTATTAACATGTAAAGAAAGCCTTGTTCCATATTATTCCAGGTTTGGATTCGTTGATGAGGGGATAACAGATAAATCCACTCATGGAAATGTTCTGTGGCACCAGATGAGATTGGGTTTTAAATTAAGAAATAATGGAGTAAATCCTTCAGATAACAAAAATGTGACCGCAAACAAGAAATTTGCAGCCGACAGAATACTATCATATTTTAAAGAAGAGTGGAAGGTACTGCTTATAATAACTGTGTCAGGTTTTATATACAATCTTGGACTTTTGTTTGGACCATGGTTTGAAGGAAAAATGGCAGGCTGTCTTATAGATATATTGGCAAAGAATGCTGTATACAAGGATATGCTTATACTTGTTATTGCATATGTGATTTCAATTGGAGTAGTTCAGGTATCAAGATATATAAAACGTTTTTATGTTCGTAGATTCGCCAATAATGTTAATAGAAGAATGAAGAAAATATTATATGGAACACTTGTATTAAAGAGCAGGACAGAGCTTGAAGGTGAAGGTATGGGTGATATTATGACAAAGGCCATACTTGATGTAGATGATTGTGCTGAAGGCATGAGAAAGTTTACAACAGAGGTGTTTGATACAGGCGTAGCGCTGGCTGCATATGCAGGAATGTTGCTTGTATATGATGTAAGGCTGGCACTTATTGCAATGATATTTCCACCTATATCTTATATCATTGCTGAAAAGATGAAAGTAATAGTCCAGAAAACAGGTTCTGCGTATAAAAAACAATCAGGTATCCTTAGTAATGCAACACTCGACAGAGCCTCCAATGCTATAACCTACAGAGTTTATGGCAGGGAAGTTAACAGAAAAAATGCGTACGAAGATAATCTGGCTGAGTATGAGAAATCAGCTATTTATGCTAATATATGGAATTCTTCTCTTACACCATTATATAGAATAATATCAATGATGGGCATTTTATTTATATTATATTTTGGCAGCAGAAATGTACTTGGAACAGGATGGAGAACCTGGGATATTGCAGCATTTACAACATTCCTGGCCTGCTTTATAAAGTTATCTGATAAGTCCTCGAAGGCGGCGAAGCTGTTTAATGCAGTTCATAAGGCACAGGTTTCATGGAAACGTATTAAGCCGCTTATGGTTATTCAGGCTAAGGATACAGATTGTAAAAATCAGACATCAGGAAGGCTTGAGGTACAAAACTTAAGCTTTACATATCCAGATGGAAAAAATGTATATAATGGTATTTCCTTTACTGCAGAGCCGGGACAGATCATAGGTGTTACAGGTCCGGTTGCTAGTGGTAAGTCAACACTTGGAAGGACATTTCTGTGTGAATATCCATATGAGGGAAGTATCATGTATAACGGATGTGAACTAAGAAACGCTGCAGATAATGAGAGAACAGGAATAATAAGTTACCTAGGACACGATCCGGAGCTTTTCAATGATTCAATAAAGAATAATATCCTGCTTGGTGATAATAAAGACGTAAACGAGTATCTAAAAGCAGTATGTATTGATAAAGAAGTTGAGGCTATGGAGCAGGGAGCAGATACCATTATAGGCAGTGGGGGCGTGAGATTGTCTGGAGGACAGGCACAAAGAATTGCATTAGCAAGAACTTTATGCCATAAAAAGCCAGTTTTTATACTTGATGATCCATTTTCAGCACTTGATAAGAATACAGAGGAGCAGATATATAATAATCTTAGAAAAATGACGGAAGGTAGTATCGTTATTATTCTGTCTCACCGTTTGTATATGTTTCCTAAGCTGGACAAAGTTATATGGCTTGATGAAGGTAGTGTCAGAGTAGGAACGCATGATGAACTTATGTTGGAATGTATGGCTTATAGACAGTTAAATGATGCAGCAAATGCAATGAGTGAAGATACTGTTTCATATGAACAACGTAAGAATGTCAAAGGGGGTGGTGGATAAGCATGAGTAAACATAATAGTAATGTTGATAATGGCGGCAAAGTACTTAGTGTAGGCTCAATAATATTGCACACTACAATAAAGAAAAAGTGGCTTTCACTTGGTATTATAACAGCAGTATGTGGTGCAGTTATAACTGCACTTTATCCACCGCTTGTACTTGGAAGAATAGTAGATACATTGGCAGCAGGATGTCAGGTTCCTTTATATCTTATATTTCTTTATATGGTATTTACTGTGATCACAGGTCTTATGGAGGTTGCAAGGGAAGGGCTTCTTACGGTATTCGGACAAAAGATAACACATGCTCTGCGTAGTGGTCTTATAAAGCATTTTACCAGACTGACAGCCGCATCATTAAGTAAGCAGGAGCCGGGAGCTGTGGTGTCAAGATTCGTTGGTGATGTTGATACTGTAGAGAATCTGTTTACCTCAGGTATAGTCAGTATGTTTGCGGATACATGTAAGATAATAAGTATTCTTGCAGTTATATGGTTCAGAAATAAAGGGCTTGCAATATTATTGCTTATATTACTGCCATTTATATTCTGGTTTACCCGATATGTGCAGAGGAATATGCTTGAAGCCCAGCTGCGAAACCGGCGTGCAGTAAGCAAGGCTTCAGGACATGTACCGGAAACACTACGAAACATCCGTACAATACATAATCTTGGCAAGGAAAAGTATATGGAGAAAAAATATGATGAATATATAGGTGACAGCTATAAGGCTATGGAAAAGACCAACTTTTACGATGCCATATATTCACCGGTTATTCTTATACTAAATGCAATTGTAGTAGCGGTAGTTATGTTGTTTTCAGCATCGGGCAATGCAAAGGCTCTTACACTTTTTGGAATGTCGGCAGGCACGGCGGTAGCTGTTATTAACTACATATCACAGATATTTGCACCAGTTGAGAGCCTTGGTATGGAAATCCAGACTATACAGTCAGCAATTGCCGGTGTAAGAAGAATAAATGAATTCTTTGCACTCCCGACACTTCCAGCAATTGAAGCTGTTAATGCAGATATTAAGGCGGATTTTAAGTCTGATGTAAATGCAGATATTAATGTTGTGTTAGAAACACAGACAGCTAACATCAATAATAGTGAAAAATTAAAAGTCAGGAAAGCCTGCACACCATATGTCCAGTTTAATAATGTAACCTTCGGATATGAAGCTGACCATATTATAATTAAAGATAAGAGCTTCAATGTTGATATGGGTGAACAGGTTACACTGCAGGGAAGGACAGGTGCGGGAAAGAGCACAATATTCAAGCTGCTTTTAGGCTTATACAGGCCTTTAAAGGGACAGATACTAATTGATGGAATCGATTCTTATAATATACCTGATAATAAGAAAAGAAGAATATTTGGTTATGTTGAACAGACATTTCATATGGTGCCAGGAACAGTTAAAGACCAGATTACATTATATGATGAAGCTATATCTATGGATGAGGTTGTGAATGCAGCCAGGCTTGCAGGACTTCACGATACAATTATGAGCTTTGATAAGGGATATGATACACCCTGCACACAGGAAATATTTTCGCAGGGACAATGGCAGTTATTGTCTATTGCAAGGGCAACTGCAGCTAATCCACAGCTTCTGCTTTTAGATGAGATAACTGCTAATCTTGATGCTGATACAGAAAGAGAAGTACTAAAGGCATTAAAAAATGTATCTGAAAACAGGACTGTTATATCAATCTCACACAGGGTTACAGCTAGAACAGGAAGAGTTATAAGCTGTTAGAACAGCGTTGTGTCTGTGACATAGCATGAAGAAGCTTGAACAGAAATGATTATTAGAAATTGAAATTTCCAGATGAATATGTATAATAGAGAAAAAAATTATGTCAGTTAGTCGGTAGGAGTCACAAATAGGGTGATATTTAGTGGACAAACATGCTCACTGGATAATAAATATGTTAAAAAGCTACTGGAAACGGTAGCCCATTTTTAATGGGTGAATAAGTTCTGTGGAACTTATTCAATGAGAACATACACATTTCCATCCCAGTGGCAATGTGAAACCGTCAAAAGAGGATATGATCGTTATGAGAAAGCTGCAGAAGTGTGGACAGCTATTGGGAATAGAATTGTTGGATCATATCATTGTCGGTGGAACTAATGGAAGGATGCTCAGTTTCCGAGAAGAAAAGATGTTGAATGTGACAGGAAGGATGGATTGGGAGATATAAAGAGTAAAACTATGTCACAATATGCCGTAATTTTTTTACGGCATATTGTTGCGAACAGAGTGAAAATTGGTTATACTTTAAGCATAGAATTATACATTAATAATCTTTTGAGAGGATGGTATAAGATATGCTTAAAAAATTCATTTTAAAGAATTACAAAAATTTTAAAGATGAAATTACGATAGATTTTGAAAATATTGCAGGTTATCAGTTTAATACAGATTGTCTATCAGATGGTATTATCGGCAAAATGTTGATTTATGGACGTAATGCGACTGGTAAGACGAATCTTGGAAGAGCAATTCTTGATATTAGTTCAACAATGTTTGGTGGAACAAGATATGCGAGTAATGGAATTTTACTCAATGCGGATTCTAAAGAAGATGCAGCAATGTTTCAATATGAATTCAGATTTGAAGATACAGAATTAAGTTACAAATATTCGAGATTATCAAATCAGGAATTACGTGAAGAAGAATTATCTGTAAATGGAAAAAGCATTTTTAAGTGTAATTTTGGTTTGCGAGAATACAATTTTGATAATTTAGATTATATTGATGCAGAAACTGCCAATATAGAGCGCTATTTACAATCTTTAGAAGATGGAGAAGATGATGAAATCAGCGAACCTAAGCTTCCATTTTTGAGATGGCTGATTAGTAATGTGGCTTTGAAAAATGATTCAGCTCTTATCCGGTTATCGAATTATGTTAGAAGAATGATGATGATTACGGTGGGAAATAGGATGCAGTATCGGTTTGGAAGAATGAATCAAGGATTTTATGAGAGTTTGGAAAATCCGGAACGTCTGAAAGATTTTGAAGATTTTTTAAATGCAATGGGTATTGAATGTAAATTGGTATTAAAAAAATTACCAGATGGGCAGATAGAATTGTATTTTGTACATGAACAATTAGTTCCATTTTATGAAAATGCATCAAGTGGTACATTGGCATTAGTAGAGTTGTATCGGAGACTGGTTCCGAAAATATGGGATGCATCCTTGATTTATTTAGATGAATTTGATGCGTTTTACCATTATGAAATGGCAGAAAATGTGATTTGTTTCTTTAAACAGAAGTATCCAAAATGCCAAATGATTATGACATCGCATAATACGAACTTGATGACAAATAGAATTATGAGACCGGATTGCCTGTTTATTTTATCAAGAAAGGGAACATTAACGGCTCTTTGTAATGCAACTGAACGGGAGCTGAGAGAAGGTCACAATCTTGAAAAGATGTATATCAGTGGGGAGTTTGAAAAATATGAATAATTACGCAGTAGAGACAAGGCGGCGTAGCCGAAGCTTACTGGTTGTAGAGGGAAAACATGAAAAGGATGAATTGTTTTGGCTTGTTTTTAAATGTTTTCCAGAAATGAATATTGATATAGATGATGTGTGGATTTACGGTACGAATATTTATAAGTTATATGAGGATATTGTAAAAGAATACGGAAATGATTGGGCAAAAGATGAAATGGATGTTGATTTACCGTTTGTAATCAGTAAAAAGGAACATCCGGAGACAATCTATTATAGAAATGATTTTACCAATATTATTCTTGTATTTGATTATGAACGGCATGATCCGGCATTTTCTGAAGAAAAGATTTTAGAAATGCAGCATTGCTTTGCGGACTCGACTGATATGGGGAAATTGTACCTGAATTATCCAATGATTGAATCATATTTGCATTTAAAATCTATACCAGATGAAGAGTATATAAATCGAAAAATTCCGGTATCATTGCAGCCGGGAGACAAGTATAAAAGCCTAGTAAGGGCAGAAAGTATTATTGAAAAGGCGGTTGAGTTGCCACATAGAATTGATGATTTACTTGCAGGAGATAGATATCGGGTAAGTGATGTTGAAAAAAGAAATGGATGTTGTGATGCAATATTGAAGATTTCTGCGAATGAGTTAGAAAAAGAATTGGAAGAAATATTGTGTATTGTAGGAGATGAGAAGAAGGAAAAGACATTAAAATATCAATTAAAAGATTGGATTATAAAAATTGGATATACATGTGAGAATCGAACATATTGGGAGCATATGAGAAAAGTTTTACAAGAGATCGTATGTCATAATATTCGTAAGGCAGCCAGAATTCAAAAGGAAGATGCAAATGAAAATAATCTTAGAAAGCAATTTGAACAGATGGATTTATCTGAGATACTGAATGTACAAAATGAAGTCAGCAGAAATTTTGAAAAAGGATTTATATGGGTGTTGAGTACATGTGTATTATTGATTCCGGATTATAATTTTAAATTAGTTGAATAAACCGACGCTGATTATTGCACATAATAAGACTATGGTGGCGCAGCTATATGGAGAATTTAAAGAAATTTTTCCAAATAACGCAGTGGAATATTTTGTCTCCTAATATGATAATATGCAGTATAATATAATACGCAGGACAGGTAATAGAAATGAAAAAAATAGACTTTGAGAATGGAACAATTACAGATAATATTTTAAGTGCATCAATCCCTATGCTTGTAGCACAGTTATTGAATCTTTTGTATAACGTAGTAGACAGGATATATATTGCACGTATACCACATATCGGTACAACAGCTATAGGTGCAGTTGGAATATGCTTCCCGGTAATTGTTATTATTACAGCATTTGCTAACTTGTTTGGAAGTGGTGGAACACCTCTGTTTTCGATATACAGGGGAAGAAAGAAAAATAAAGAAGCTGCACTTATTATGGATACATCATTTTCAATGCTTTGTGCCGGTGCATTTATATTGATGTCATGCGGTATGCTGTTTTCAAAACCAATTCTCATGGTGTTTGGCGCATCAGATAGTACAATAGTTTATGCATATCCATATATGATGATTTATCTTATAGGAACAATTCCATCTATGCTTGCCTTAGGACTAAATCCATATATTAATGCACAGGGATATTCTACAACTGGTATGATATCAGTTGCAATAGGAGCAGTTCTTAATTTTATACTGGATCCACTATTTATATTTGTTTTTGGCTTAGGCGTAAAGGGAGCGGCAGTAGCAACAGTTATTTCACAATGCTTTTCAGCGATGTTTACAATATATTTCCTGACACATAAATCCGAATTAAAGATGAGATTTTTAAAGAAAAATGAGCTTGCAGAGTGTGCAGGTTATGCTAAGAATATTATCAGTCTTGGCACAGCAGGATTTATAATGCAGGTTACTAACAGTCTTGTTACAATATGCTGCAATAATGTATTGGCAGTAACAGGAGGAGATATTTACATATCAGTAATGACAATAGTATCTAGTGTAAGGCAGCTTGTGGATACTCCGATTCATGCTATTAATGAAGGCTCTTCGCCAGTTATCAGTTATAATTATGGTGCAGGAAAGCCGGCACGTATAAGAAAAGCAATAATGGTTCTTGGTATTATGACACTGGCTTATACTGCAGTCATGTGGAGTATTATTATATTTGCACCGGGTTCATTAATAAGCATATTCAGCTCAGACAGCAGCCTGCTTAGTGATGCTATTGTTGCATTAAAGCAGTATTTTGCAGCATTTATATTTATGGATCTGCAATATATCGGACAGACAGTATTTAAGTCACTTAACAAAAAGAAGCACGCCATATTCTTTTCATTATTAAGAAAAGTCATTATAGTCGTGCCTCTTACATATATTATGCCATATACATTTAATATGGGGACAGCAGGAGTATTCTTAGCTGAGCCAGTATCAAATGTAATAGGAGGAAGTATCTGTTTTATAACAATGCTATGTACAGTACTTCCGGAGCTTAAGAGAATGGCTGAAGTATAAAACTACTGTATCCAGGCAGTTCCATTCCGTTATTAAGCTTAATTTCGCTGCCACTTATAAGGTCAGTGCATGTATCAGTTCCGATATTAAACGAAGCAAAGTAAGGCTGCTCGGATGCATTTATGGCAACAAGAACACGTTCATCATTATACTGACGTAGGAAGATGCACTGCTCATTGGTGAGCACGATAGATGAGAAGCTTCCATAATTCAGTGCATTTGACGACTTCTTTGCGACAGCCAGCTTTGATATAAATGTTGTGAGGTCATTCCATACAGGCGTATCAAAGGAAACACGCAAGGCAGGATCACCATCCTCCTTTCTTCCTGTTGCACCCCATTCACTGCCATAGTATACACAAGGAATACCAGGCATTCCGAATGCAAGGGTGTATATAAGAGGAAGGTGGTTAGCGTTATTAAGAATACTCGCAACTCTTGTCACATCATGATTGTCAACGAAGGAGAGCAGATGCTTTCCCTTATAAAGAGTCCAGTTTTCTGGTCCGAACTGTCGTAATAATGAATGGTTTATTTCAAACATATTCATGCAGTTAAAGCTTGAATAAAGACCTTTGTAACATTCGTAATTGGTTACAGAATGTAACATTTCATCATTCATAATCTGGTTATAGTCACCATGAAGAGTTTCACCAAGAAGAAAGAAATCAGGCTTTAGCGAATCGCAGAAAGAGCGGAGTCTTCTTAAAAAGTCGTGATTTAAGCAGTAAGCTACATCAAGTCTTAAGCCATCTATATCGAATTCATTTACCCATCCTTTGATAGCCTTAAAAATATGCTGTATAACATCCTCATTATATAGATTGAGCTTTACGAGGTCATAGCAGCCCTCCCAGCCTTCATACCACAGACCATCATTATAGTTTGAGTTGCCATTAAAGTCTATTCTTGCAAACCAGTTAACATAAGCAGAATTCTCACGGTTTTTAAGAACGTCCTGAAAAGCCCAGAAACCACGACCTACGTGGTTAAATACGCCATCAAGAACAACCTTTATGCCTTCATTGTGCAGATTAGAGCATACATTGGCAAAATCCTCATTGGTTCCAAGTCTTTTATCTATTGTTGTATAGTCACGGGTATTATATCCGTGCGTATCAGATTCAAATACAGGTGAGAAATATATTGCATTGGCTCCCAGCTTTTTAATATGGGGAATCCAGTCATTGACCTTAAGGATACGATGTGTAAGGACATCATCATTATCATAAGGTGCACCGCACAATCCCAGAGGATATATCTGATAAAAAACACTTTCATAAGCCCACATATTTGTATACCTCCTTGTTTTACGAAGTAAAATGCGACTGCCCTTGCAGGAGCAGAGGTATTTACCTCCTAGTATTTTATTTTATAATTATAACATGCTTATGTAACGGCATGTAGTAGAAAAAATATAGATAACTTTATGAAAATGTTATAAAATAGTAATGTTTTTATAACCAAAATGTATTGTAATAAAAGTATACATTGTTTTATAATAAAATTCAATTATGATAATAAAATGAACAGGAGATAGATAATGCTTCAGATTCAACACATCCGTAAGGAATATAGAACAGGAAAGTTAGTACAGAAAGCACTTGATGATGTGTCGCTGAATCTAAGGGATAGTGAATTCGTCGCTGTGTTAGGCCCAAGTGGTTCAGGAAAAACTACACTTCTTAATATCATAGGCGGTCTTGACAGATACGATAGTGGGGATCTTATCATCAATGGAATATCAACTAAAAAATATAAAGACAGAGACTGGGATTCATATCGTAATCATACGATAGGTTTTGTGTTCCAGAGCTATAATCTTATACCTCACCAGACGGTTCTTTCTAATGTTGAGCTTGCACTTACAATATCAGGCATATCAAGGAGCGAAAGAAGGAAACGTGCTAAAGAGGCGCTAGAAAAGGTGGGACTTGGAGAGCAGATACATAAAAAGCCAAGCCAGATGTCAGGTGGACAGATGCAAAGAGTTGCCATAGCCAGAGCACTTGTTAATAATCCTGATATTCTTCTTGCAGATGAACCTACAGGAGCACTTGACAGTGAAACAAGCGTACAGGTTATGGAGCTTTTAAAAGAGGTATCAAAGGACAGACTTGTAGTTATGGTAACTCATAACCCTGAGCTGGCTTATGAATATGCTACAAGAATAGTAGAAGTTAAAGATGGAAAGATATTATCGGATTCTGATCCGTTAGAGATAGATGAAAATATTATAGAAAAACCGGTGCACAAGAATATGGGAAAGTCGTCAATGTCGTTTCTTACAGCACTTTCATTAAGCTTTCAGAATCTTAAGACTAAAAAGGCAAGGACTCTTCTTACATCGTTTGCAGGTTCTATAGGAATTATAGGTATAGCACTTATTCTTTCAATATCTAATGGTGTCAGTGGATATATAAGTGCGATGGAAGAGGATACTTTGTCAGAATATCCGTTACAGATACAAAGTACGGGCTTTGATCTTACAGCGATGATGGTCGGTATGTCAGCATCAGGTGACAACAAAAAGGAGAATGATATCGGTGTTACACCTGTTGTTTCTGATATGTTCTCTAAGATGAGTACCAACGATCTGGCATCGCTTAAAACATATATAGAAGGCAATCCGGAAAATATTGAAGATTATGTGCATGCCATAGAATACAAATATATAGTAACTCCTCAGATATACAGGGAGGATAATACAGGATATAGGCAGATAAATCCTGACAAGTCATATGAGATGATGGGAATGTCTTCATCATATGAGAATTCCATGACATCTGGCATGTCTACAAATGTGTTTTATGAGCTGCCCTCAAACAGCAGTCTATATGAAGAACAGTATGAAGTAAAAGCAGGACATTGGCCACAGAATTATAACGAATGTGTTCTTGTGCTTTCCTCAAGCGGTAACATAAGTGACAGGCTTGAGTACACACTAGGTCTGCGGGATAATGCTGAATATGAGAATATGATATCTGCATTTATGTCAGAAAAAGAGATAGATATTCCTGAGAATAACGACAGCTTTTCATATGATGATTTTATTGGCATGACCTTTAAAGTGGTGAATAGTGCTGATTATTATCAGTATGATACAGAGTATGATATATGGAAGGATAAAACTGGTAATGAAGAATATATGAAGGAGCTGATAAGCAAAGGCAATGATCTGAAAATATCAGGTATAGTTAAGCAGGTTGAGGGAACCACAGCAGCAATGCTTACACCGGGTATAGCATATACATCCGGGCTTACAAGACAGCTTATACAATATTCTGCAGCTAGTGATGTAGTAAAGGCACAGAAGGAAAAGAAGGATACCAACATATTTACTGGTGAAAAGTTTGGTATAAGTAGTGACAGTAAAAGTAAATTTAACATGGAATCACTTTTTCAGATAGATACAGATGCAATAAGCAATGCATTTAAGGTGGATGATAGTATATATAATATGAGTATGCCAGATTTTGCTGCATTGATCAATCCAGATGATATATCAGCGGCATTTGATCCATCTATGTTTGATTCTATGGATTCATCAGTGTTTAACCCTGATAGTTTTGGAGATATATCTTCTGCTTTCGGGGAAAATGATATGGACTTTGATATAGGAAGTATAGATGCAGACACATTAAAGAAGCTGATATCAGACAGTCTTACAGATGAAGTCAAAGCATCTATATCTGAAGTATTATATGGTTTTAAGGAATATATGTCCTCTGATGAAGTATCAGCCCAGTTAAGTAAGGATATCAGACAGCTTATTACTGATTCAATGCATGTAAATATATCACAGGACAGAGTGCTTAAAGAGGTAAACAAGCTTGAAGCCAGATATCTGGAATATATTAAAAAGAATGGTATTGAGGATACAACAGCAGAAAGTGTATTTAAGTTCCTGCTTACAGATGAGGCAAGAAAACAGATATCAGATTCGGCAAAAGAACTTATGAAAGATGCTGTGACATTTGATATATCAAAAGAACAGCTCTGGAGTATATTTAAAAAGGATGTAGTAGATGGATACGCAGAATATGCCAAGCAGAATGGATATCAGAACATAGATGGTATTCTTGATAAAGTCATAAACAATATGATCAACAGTCTTAAGGAACAGTTTACTGCCAATATACAGAATGCCATGAACAAGATGATGGAAAGTATCATGGGGAATATGCAGCAGGCTATGGAGGCAGTCATGACACAGATGATGTCCTCTATGACAGATGCCATGATGAATGCCATGCAGCTTATGGGAAATAATATGGCAGCTGCACTAGGTTCAATGGGCATGGGAACAGATACAGATGACTATGATTTTAGCAGCGCATTTGGTATAGATACAGACAGCTTCGCAGATGCGATAAAGATGAATATGAACGAAAGTGACCTTTCAGATCTTATGAAGTCACTTATGTCTGATACTGATGTTGCCTCATATGACAATAATATGAAAAAGCTTGGCTATGCAGATTTGTCAGTACCAGGTGAAATAGACATATATCCTAAGGATTTTGAAAGTAAGGATAAGATAGTAAATATACTTGATAACTATAATACAAGCATGAAAAAACAGGGTAAGGATGAACAGGTTATAAGCTACACAGATGTGGTAGGAACACTTATGTCCTCTGTCACTACCATAGTAAATGTTATAAGCTATGTGCTGATTGCATTCGTGGCTATATCTTTAATAGTATCTTCTATTATGATAGGTGTTATCACATATATAAGTGTACTTGAAAGACGTAAGGAGATAGGAATATTAAGGGCAATAGGTGCTTCCAAGAAGAATGTATCGGCTGTATTTAATGCAGAAACATGTATAATCGGACTATGCTCAGGACTTATGGGTATAGGTATAACATTACTTTTCCTGCTTCCTATAAATGCTGTTATTCATGCACTTTCAGGAGTGGACAACATCAATGCAGTACTTCCTGTAATTCCAGCGATGGTGCTTATACTTCTTAGTGTATTTCTTACATTTACCGGTGGATTGATTCCTTCTAAAAAGGCATCAAAGAGTGATCCGGTGACAGCACTGAGGAATGAGTAGAATGATTAAATTGCTGTTTAATTGAATATTAGTTGGTGACGAACGGACGACAAATATAAGCTACAGGCA
>ERZ791579.1415-NODE-1415-length-13235-cov-2.650835_pt1 | contig 13235 bp, 9 predicted proteins | sample MGYA00509968_ERZ791579 | MGnify/ENA primary metagenome ERZ791579 (study PRJEB30046, sample SAMN00791924) | human gut metagenome | study: EMG produced TPA metagenomics assembly of the A metagenome-wide association study of gut microbiota in type 2... | reverse complement strand
TCATCAGGCTTTATTTGTCCCCGACGAAGATCCACTCCTGTTTTACCGGGCTATAGCAGAATTCGGACTGACCCACTTACACCCTCAAGGACTTTTATTTTTCGAAATCAACGAAGCCTTCGGCCAGGAAACGATAGCCCTGCTGAGCCGATATGGCTACCGGAATATCGAATTACGAAAAGATTTTTATGGGAAAGAACGAATGGTGAAAAGTGAAAAGCCGGCACAAACAGGAAATCGGCATAACTAATATCGGATAGAGATGAATAAAGAGAAAGCCTTAAGCTTAGCGGCCGCTATCTGCAGTAAAAAAGAACATTGCAGTTGGGAAATCCAGGAAAAACTGGTCAAATGGGAAATACCTGAAAAAGAAACTGAAAACGATGCATCTCGAACGTATGCCGGAAACCCAATCGACTCTCCCGTCCTTTGAAGAACGGCTCCGCCGCCTGACAAACCACTTGAACACGCATCATTACATCACATGTGGCGACTACCGTGAATTGACCGGCTGCTCCAAATACCGTGCCCTGCAAGACCTGAACAAACTGATAGACGAAGGGAAACTGGCTAAACACGGGTACAGGAGTACAAGAGTTTATTCATTTCCTTCAGCCATAAGCGAGTAAGGAAGAACCGGATGGGCTTACGGCTGAAGGAATGAAGGATTATTCGGGGGAAACTTTTGTGGGACGAGTCGTAGAAAAAGTAAACCATTCCAGATTCATCAGGTCTTCTTCTTCATTTCCAGCCGGTTCTGCTGCTTTAAAGACCAAGACCAACGCATGTTTACCGGTAACCGATTTGATATTGGTCTCATGAATAGCATAAGCCACCTCACCATTCATTGCCTCCAGGTCACAGACTCCGAGCAACTCGCCCTCCGGACTATCCAACCGGATTTCGATCTTCGCTTTCTTGTTCTTATCCCAAGTCTTACAAATAAAACGATCCACGTCCGTACCGGTAAAATCGTAATATTTCCAATAGGCATGATCGCCATCACGAATAGACGACAAATACTCTACCGGAACATCATTGTCCGGCCTGCGTACGGCAACCGCCACATGGCCGGACAACAGGCAAGCCCTGGCGGCATCCATCCGGTAGGACGGAGAGATTGGGCCGCCCACCCCCTGTGTGGTCATTTCCACCTCATTAATCGTGCCATCCGGATTAAAGGTTATCGGTTCCAAGCAGGCTTTCCGCATCGTCCCGGTCTCGGTGGCATGGGTCGGACGGTGATAAGCGATATACCATTGTCCGTTGATTTCGGTGATACAACCATGATTGTTCACCAAGTTACGGTCACTTCCCCAATTGTCAATAATCACCCCTCTATAGGTATAAGGTCCCAAAGGAGAAGTAGCTGTCGCATAGTCCAATGTAGCACAATTGGACTCACCATGCCGAGAATGGCTACCATAGACCAAGTAATAGATACCGTTTCTTTTCCGAACAGAACTTCCTTCATTGAAGAAATGCGTTTTATAGGTCAGCAAACTGTCATGGACAGCCCCTTCGATAGAAAGCATATCCTTGCTTAGCTTTGCACCTCTGACATGCCACTGCCCCCAAAACAAATAAGCCTGTCCATCATCGTCGATAAAGACAGACGGGTCGATACCAGAAATTCCCTTTATCGCTTTTCCCTCTTTAAACGGGCCATAAGGTGAAGAAGCAACAGCGACCCCTTCGTTTTCACCATCAGCTGCCAAACAATAATAAAGATAATATTTCCCATTATGATAAATACCATCCGGAGCATAAAGGACCTTGTCAGTATAATCTGTCTGCTTTCCAAGTCCTTTTGTAGCAAAAGAATATTGTTCCACATGCCAGTCCACCAAATCTGAAGAAGAGAGCACATCATAAGAGTTTGAACACCAACTATTACCTGGTTCATCACGCGAGCCGTAAACATAGACTCGTCCATCAGGCATCTGCCTGACCTCAGGATCAGCAATGAACACACCCGGAGGAGCAATCGGATTGAGAGCCCGATGGGTCGTAACAGGAACGGAATTTTCTCCTTTTTCGGACAAATTCCCCTTTTTGCTGGATTGACATCCGGCCAATAAGCCCGCAATAAGCAAGCTGCCGAGCTTTAAATAGAAATTCATATGCATATCAAAGTTCATATAAAAGGCTTCCGCAAGTTTTTTTAATAAAATTTATATCTAATAAGTTTCTATGTCCCAATTATCACATTTCTATATCAACCACCGCTTTTTCCAAGCCTTTCGATTCAATTGTCAAACGGATCGGTTTGTATCCACCACGTTTAGCCTTGACAATCACCAAAAACAGACCGTTGAAAGCCGGACGGGTCGGTTCCGAAAAGGTTATCAGGCAAGTCGGATCACCATTATCCGTTGCCACAATCTCTCCATCGCCGATCAAGCTACAAGAGATGACATTCTCAGCAGTCGGTACATCACACCCTTCTTCATCGACCAGCGATACCGTCACAAACACCAAATCTTCGCCATCCGCTTTAATCCGGTGTTTGTCCGGTACAGCCTTCAAGCCAACTGCCTTACCTGTAGTCCGGACATAAGTTTCCGCCCATTTCCGATTCTGTTTATAGGCAATCGCTTTCAACTCCCCAGGTTCATACTTCACGCTATCCCAACGGAAACGGTATTCATAAGGTCTCTTTTCCTTCTTTCCCAACGATTTGCCGTTCAAAAACAGTTCAACGACATCGCCTGAGCTATACACAAACACAGGGATTGTTTCCCCGATTTTGTCAGGAAAGTTCCAATGCGGAAGGATATGCACCATCGGCGTGTCGGGCATCCAGCGGGACTTGTATAAATAATAACGGTCTTTTGGAAAACCCGCCAAGTCGACAATACCGAAATAACTGCTACGCGATGTCGGGCGGTTACGTTCTATTCGTGCCAACTCTTCACGCTGCTTTAGTAATTCTTCTTCTGTCATCGCGGCAGAATGGTTGAGCAAAACACTGGCATCGCTATTAAATGGAGTCGGTTCGCCCAAATAATCAAAGCCCGTCCAAACAAATTCACCACAGATGGCAGGATATTTGTCCAAAGCCGCAAACTCCCAGTCGGGCAATCCTCCCCATCCGGGTTCCGTCAAATCATAAGAAGAGACATGATGCTTGCGCGGAAAATATTCACCACGCGAACTCATCGTCGAACTTGATTCACTCGAATAACCCGAAAGATGCTCATGCCCTTCCTTATTCAGAAACTCTCCATAAAAATCAGGTCCGCCATACACGCCTGCCGCATAATTCATTCCATGCACATCCACTTGCAACTCCGTCCCATTCATTGCCGACTTACTGGGATAAGAAGCGCCAAATGTCACCGGGCGGGTATGGTCGAAACGATGTACCACCTCCGCCAGATGCCGGGCTATCCCCTTTGCCGGTTCATATTGTTCATGCACTTCATTACCGGTACTCCACATGATAACCGACGGATGGTTACGATCCCGGCAGACCAATGTCTCTATATCTTTCTCATGCCATTTATCGAAAAGCGTGCTATAATCATTCTTTTTCTTCCCGACTGTCCAACAATCAAAAAGTTCATCCATCACAAGAAACCCCATCTTGTCCGCCAACTCCAACAGTTCCGGTGCAGGAGGGTTATGGGAAGTACGCAACGCATTACAACCGAAACTCTTTAATATCCGTAACTGGCGTTCCAACGCGACCTTGTTCATCGCTGCTCCCAATGCCCCCAAATCATGGTGATTGCACGTTCCCTGAATCTGTACACGCTTCCCGTTCAGCAAAAAGCCATTATCATGTGTGAAAAGGATCGTGCGAAAACCAAAAGGCGTATCATACACATCCGTCAATTTGTTTTTATCGAACACCGAAACACAAGCCAAATACCGGTAGGTATGTTCCAGATTCCATCTCTTGGGAGATTCCACACGTAAAGAGACCGAATCTGTCACAGAAGTTCCCGCATCCAAAAACACCGGACGCTTAGCTGTCGAAGCGACCTTTTTACTGATGTTATCATTCGCGTCCAATTCATAAATATCTACGGTATATTGTCCTTTTACCGCATATTGCCGGTTATTTTCAATCTCCACATGGACGGATGCCGTTGCATACGTATCCGTAATTTCAGGAGTCGTCACGAAAACACCCCAATGCGCCACATGGACGGGTTCGGTTTTTACCAGACGAACATGCCGATAGATACCGGCTCCCGGATACCAGCGTGAACCAAATTTTTCCGTGTCCAACCGTACAGCCACGACATTATCCGTTCCATACAGAACATAAGGCGTCAGATCTACCCGGAAAGAGCTGTAACCGAAAGGTCTTCCCCCCACTTTCTTCCCATTCAGCCAAACCTCGGCATTCGCCATCGTGCCATCGAAATCCAGATAAAACCTCTTCTTCTTATCTTTGGACGACACTTCAAAATGTTTCCGGTACCAACCGATTCCCTGCCAAGGCAATTTCCCTGTGTACCCGTCCAAGTCAATCCGGAAAGGTCCTTCAATGGCCCAATCGTGCGGAACATCTAGTTTCCGCCAGCCAGTATCGTCAACCTCATACGCTTCAAGCGAATCCGGTTCAGGCAGACGTGATCCGTCTGCCTGCAAACCGAACCGTGCAAAGCGCCAGTCCCGATCAAAATCCGACACGCTCCGTTGTCCCCAAGCGGACAACCCGAACAAATTCAAATAGAGAATTATCAAAAAAAATCCACACTTCATCTTTTTCTTTTATGATCTTCCATATATTAAAAAATATTTACCACTTAAACACACCATTCCTCCCCGAGGCATTTGATATGTTTAAGTGGCACATTCAAAAAGTTTAACTCTAAAAGTTATACCTTTTTATGGAGAAGATTAAGCCATTAACGTAACCACCACTTATCATCCTGTTGCTTAATGTTCTCATTCTGGTCGATTGAAGCCTGAGGAATAGGCCAAAAATAACGACCTTCACCCTCTACCCAAATACGTTGTTCGAAAACAAGCGGATTATCGTGTTTTTGAGTTTCAGGATTCCAACGTTTCCATCCATAGGCAGGTCCATTGAGTACTTTAGAGGCAATACCCCAACGTATGATATCGTAGTAACGCAAGCCTTCGAAAGCAGTTTCAACACGACGCTCGTGGCGCACTTTGGCAATCATATCGCTTTGGCTGGTCACTGCTGGATATTCTGGCATTTCTGCACGGTTACGAATATCATTAATGAGGCTTAAAGCTTCGCCTAAATTTTCATTCAACTCAATCAATGCTTCAGCTCTCATCAGCAAAACATCAGCATAACGAAAAACCGTCAAATTTTTATGTCCCAACCAACGATCCGGTTCCTCCCCTTCCAAGTCTGTCCACTTGGTCAACAAAAAGCCGGTACTTACAGGCTCTTTACCAATGTAATCGCGACTATCAGGATCTTCCACGCCATAATGCGAGTCGACCTTACCTCCTTTAATCCACTCCCATCCCGGATGGATAATCGTCGATTTCAACCGGGGATCACGAAACTCATACTCGCCATAGCTCAACATACCGGCCTGATCCAAGGCGGCACGTTCGGCAACGTGAGGACAATTCAAAGCTTCACACTGATCATAAGGATGTCCTTCAATACATTCATACTCATCGACAATATCCTGCAAAGGAAGCAATCCTTTCCATCCGCAATAGACAGATGACGGATAAGAAAGGTTGTTGTTCAAATTATGCGTCTTCAAGGAAGGGAAATATTGACGCTCAAAAATCACCTCATTGTTGTTCCCATCGGCTTGAGGACGGAACAGTTCTTCGTAGCTATGCTTTTTGGGATCACCATCATAAGCACGATATAAACCATAACGGCCTCCTTCTATAATCGCCTGAGTAGCAGTCAACACTCTTTTATAAAGATCTTCTGTCGATTTCTTGCTGTTTTTTAAGAAGCTAATATATTTTGACTTGGCAGCTTCATGCAAAGAGACACGGGCAATCATCGCATTTACCACATCTTCGGTAACACGACCAGATTCAAAGTTAGGAGCTTTCTTGATATCAACCAAACACTCTTCCAATTCATTAATCACAAAATCATATACATCGACACGAGGAGTACGAGTCAATGCACGCGATTCGTCTACAGTCAATACCTTATCTACTAAAGGTATATCACCAAAGAAGAAGAGCATGTCATAATAGTTCAATGCACGGATAAAACGTACTTCGGCTCTCATGTGGGCGTATTGATCCGGAGTCAGATACTCTTTAGACAGTTCCAAACCATGAAGCACATAGTTCATCTGGGCGATAGCCTTATATTTCCATTCGTCTTCCAAACCACGAGAGGTAGGACGCAAATCCCCATTGGCAAAGTGTTCGACCCCCCACCAAGTTGAGTTATCGGTCCAAGCGTCACGGAAAGCGATAATGTTGTCGCCATCACCTTGATAAACGTAATCGTAGCATCCATCTACCATCATCTTGGTTTGATTGGCATCTTTCCACCAAGCTTCTTCTGTAATTTGATCCAATGGTGGAGTTGTCAGGAAGTCATCGCATCCTGTTAAGGCAACTGTACAAAGCGTTGCCACCATGATATGTTTTAAAGCTTTCATTTCTATATCCTTTTTATTCAATTAAAATTGTAGATTTAAACCAAATGAATAAGTTCGAGACAACGGATAGGTAAACGCATTAAGCGTTTCCGGATCATATCCGGGAGTAAAGTTACTAATCGTAAACAGGTTATTTGCTGAGAAATACAAACGGATATTAGAAAATCCGGTATTTTTTAACAGATCGTTCGAAAAGTTATAACCCACCTGCAAGTTTTTCAAACGCAGATAACCTGCGTTGATCATCCAAAAGTCAGATGTCATATGGTTAAATCCCAAAGAACTGGTAGCCTCCAACAGACGAGGGTACTTTGCATCTCGATTATCTTCCGTCCAATAGTCTAACTGATGCTCAAAAGCCGGGCCTTTCCCTTGATCCGACAAAGGACGGATGCTGGGACCATCCAAAATATAGTTACGTTTACCTACACCTTGCAAAAAAACACTGAAGTCAAATCCTTTCCAGGCTCCATTAAGTGTGACGCCAAACAGATAATGAGGGTCACGGTCACCAAGAACCACACGGTCATCAGCATCGATCACCCCATCATTGTTCTGATCTTTATATTTGACATCACCCGGTTTCGCATAGCGGCGGCTATAAACAGGTGAGTTAGCGACTTCTTCTTCTGTCTGGAACAGTCCCAGTGCTTCGTAACCGTAGTAAGAATTCATAGCCAGACCTTCAGCGGTATAACCGTCTTTCCAAGGACTTGTTCCACCTAAGTCTTTCACTTCGTTCTTATTGTTTGACAAGTTGGCTTGAATACCATATCTGAACTCTCCAATTTTATCGTTCCAACTCAATTCAACTTCCCAACCATTGTTTTGTAATTCACCGATATTAACATTTGGCTTTCCAAAACCATATTCCAAAGGAACTGGTAGACCGATCAAAATGTCTTTCGTATTCTTCAAATAGTAATCAAACGTTACGCCTAAACGGTTATCCAACAGACGAGCATCAAAACCGAAGTCGAGCATGGAAGTCTTTTCCCAACCAAGATCGGTATTACCAAGTCCGCTCAAGTAAGCCGACAAGATGTACTGATTGCCCAAAGCAGCATTTCCAAAACCAATAGTCGAATAGCTCGGATAAAGACCTACACCGGTCGTCGCACCCGTCAAACCCCACGAAGCGCGAATTTTCAAATCGTTCAAAAATATTTGAGTCTTTTCCATGAAACTTTCACTGCTAATACGCCACGCTGCTGACACTGAAGGAAACGTAGACCAACGATTACCGCTCGCCAAACGAGAAGAACCATCCGAACGCATCTTCAATGAAAGTAAGTACTTGCTCGCATAGTCGTAGTTCAAACTACCGATAAAAGAAGCGATCGCCCAGTGAGTCGCGTAACCACTATTAGACCAATTCTCTTTCGATCCGGCATTAAGCACATGAAGAATATCGGTCGGAAATCCATCGCGGTAAGCGCCGATATTATCCCACTTTTCATTTTCTTGCTGATACCCGGCAAGGATATCTAAATTATGTTCACCAAATTTCTTTTGATAAGTAAGCAATGCCTGCAAGTTATAGTATTGATTAAAGGAACGTCCTTCGTTTAGTGCATTCTGTCCCATATAGGTTACCTCCTGACTGTCAAAGTCCGTGTAACCCACCTGACGGGAGAAAGTGGTCGACTTGTCAAACTTAAAGTTCACATTGGCAATTCCTTGAAATTTCAAAGCATCCCAAATGTCATAAGTAATCTTAAATGTACCAGCTGCATCGTGAATGTCATTTAAGTTGTGACCTCTCTGGTGTAAGTCAGCCATCGGATTAACAATCGATTTGGAGTTCATGGCATAGCTACCGTCAGAATTGTAAGCAATATCGGTAGGGTTCATTTTATACACATCAATGATAATACCATCCATATTTTCAACCTCATCCCTTTGTCTCAAAATGTAACGTATATCAAAAGACAAGTTAAACTTTTTAGAAAGTTGAGCATCAATGTTTGAACGCACATTGTACACTTTGTGCTGTGACTCAGGAAGCACCCCCGTTTGATAGTCTAAACCGGCACTCAAAAAATACTTCACATTCTCAGCACCACCGGTAGCCGAAATAGAGTGACGAGTCGTGATACTGTTTTCGAACATCAAATCCACCCAATCTGTATTACCATAATGATTGGGATCTGAACCATCCGCAAATTTCCGAATTTGCTCTTCACTATAATATTGGTTTTTACCTGCTTCAGGCTTCAAATTATACATCGCTTCATTACGCATACGGGCATATTTTTCTGAGCTAACCATCTTAGGCATTTCTGTTGGAGTATTTACACCCACGTAACCATTGTAACGGAAAACAGGTTTACCCGCTTTACCACGTTTGGTTGTAATCAAGATTACGCCATTTGCCGCACGCGAACCATACACAGCAGCCGAAGCAGCATCTTTCAAAACAGAGACGCTTTCAATATCTTCTACATTCAAGTAATTGAAATTCTCTGTATCCGTAGGAATACCATCAACCAGTAACAAAGGGGAACCTCCCGAATTCAATGACGTAGCACCACGCAGTTGCATACTTGAGGCTTCACCCGGACGCCCAGACTGAACGATTGACAAACCCGGCACTTGACCTTGCAAAGCGTCAGCCACAGAACTAACCGGACGGTTTTCCAACACATCCGCCTTCACAGAAGTTACTGCATTTGTCAAGTTTCCTTTCTTAACCGTACCATAACCGACCACCACCACCTCATCCAACGATTGCGTATCCTCGTGCAACGTTATATTGATCAAGCTCTCCTTACCCACTTTTATTACCTGTTCATTAAAACCGATATAAGAAATCTGTAAGCTGCCTCCCAATGTAACTGTCAATGTGTATTTACCGTCCATATCCGTCACCGTTCCGTTGGTTGTGCCTTTTTCTACTACATTCGCACCAATAATAGGTTCGCCATTCTCGTCCTTTACGATACCGCTCACCGTTTTCTTATTCTGCTGCTGTACATCGGGCACTGAAACCGACTCTACCGAAAGAATAATCTTCTTATCCACCACCGAATAACGTACATTCGTGCCAGCAAAGACATTATCCAGAACTTTAAAGACGTTACTATTCTTCGTATTCACAGAAACCCGGCGATTCAGATCAACATGCCTTGTATTAAAAAAGAACGAAAACTCCGATTGATTTTCAATTTCATCTAAAACCGACTGGACCGTTTGATTCTGCATGTTCAAACTGACAGTCGCTTTTTGCGCATAGCTGTTCGTAGCTTGTGCCAAGCCGATCGAACAGCATAACAAGAATATGTATAGCTTCATAACTCTTGGAATTTTGTTTAAGGTAAACCAAAGTGACTCTGGTACCCAAAACTGTTGGGTATTACAATGTTTTTGCATAATTTTGTAGTGATCTAATTAATAAAAAATGGTTTATTACAGCTTGTCGCCAAACAAGCGTTTTAAAGTTAACTCATTTCATCCGGGAGAATACGCCAATATTCTTCCGGATGTTTTTTCTTTTAAGGAGGTCTGTTTTTCATGCTTGCTTTGATTGTTTAATAGATTTCTATTCTCGTTTTTTCATTTATGGTATCCTGCGTATCCAAATAACGCCATTTGATATTAGATGATATTTTGAAGATTTCCAATATGCGCTCCAACCGTTGATGACTGAAAGATCCGGTAAAAGCTTCACTTCGAAGACGCTCATTGGATAATACGAAAGTCACATTAAACCGCTTCTCCAACATTCGCAAAGCTTCAGGCAAAGGGGTCGCATGGAAAACAACCTTTCCGTCTTTCCAAGCAATCTCTGATTCGCCATTCGTTTCGATCAGTTGTATCCGGGAAGAAGAAGAATCATAGGTCAGTTTCTGTCCGGGTTTCATCAGTACGGCCGTGGACTGCCGATTTTTCATATAGTCGAAGCGGACTTTTCCCTCGATCAGGGTAGTAGAAACAAAATCGTCTTTCTCAAATGCTTCGACATTGAAAGAAGTACCCAACACCTCTATTTTCGTTTCATGGGGAGTAGAGATGACAAAGCCGTGTTCCGGGTCTTTCTGTACTTCAAAAAATGCTTCTCCCTGCAAAGTTACTCTTCTTTTGTCCTTATCGAAGAAAGACGGATAAGAAAGTTTCGATTCCGAATTAAGGTGGACAACAGAACCATCCGGCAGATTAACCGTAGTCGTCATGCCCGGATTCGTTTTTACTTCGATTATCTGGGCTATTTCGACCGGACGAGGTTTCAGATTCTGTATACCGAAGACTATCAAAAGAGGAATAAACAGAATGGCTGCAACACGTTGCAGCCAAGTAACCACGGTTACTTTAGGACGAGTATTGCCTTCGCTCATCTTTTGACAAACTGAAGACAATGCCTTCTCTGTATCCACTTTCGATAATACCTGCATCGTATCCGTTGCCAGATAAAGGGTATGAATTTGCTTGGCAACCCGGTAATTTTCACCCGATTGCCTTATCCATTCTTCAACCTGCCGACATTCCTCAACCGTCGCTTCGCCAGAACAATAGCGTGGAAGAAGGTATTCTATCATATCTGTATTCGGTATTTCCATGTGTATTTTATCCTTGTTTACCTATTAGACAAGAGAAGTCGAACGGATTCCTAAACGAAAGACCATCTTTTTTTCAATATTTTTTTTCTACCACAAAAGAGTTATCTTTGTGAACAGATATATGGAAGGAGAAAAACTACAAACCACAGAAGAACGCTTTTTACTTTCAGCCATGCAACATGGAGATATAAAAGCCTATGGTGTCTTGTTCAGGAGATACTATCCGATGCTCTGTGCTTATGCTACAAAGTTTGTAGAGTTAAAAGATGCCGAAGAGATTGTACAGGATGTGATGCTGTGGTTATGGGAAAACCGGGAAACGCAAACCTTCGAAACATCTATAAGCCAATATCTGTTCAAAGCAGTCTATCATCGAGCTATCAACCTGATCGTCCGCCATCAATCCCAATTAAGAGCCGATACTCTTTTCTACGAAAACATGCAAGAGATGCTACAAGATACTGATTTCTACCAATTCGAAGAACTGCAAAAAAGAATCAAGGAAGCGGTAGACGCTTTGCCTCCCGCTTACCGGGAAGCTTTTGTCATGCACCGTTTCGATAATAAAAGCTATAAAGAAATTGCCGAAGTCCTGCAAGTATCCCCCAAAACAGTCGACTACCGGATACAACAGGCATTAAAGCAATTACGGATAACGTTAAAAGATTATCTACCGTTGATCTTGTTATTGTTACCCAAAAATATTCTATCGTAAAACCATTGTTTAAAAGAATATGGCTAAAAAGAAAGAAGGTTTTAAAGGAGAACGTTTCATTTATTTGCCAGAAGAATTGCTATTGGAATACAGGAAAGATCCCCTTATCGGAAATCTTTATGTCCGCAAGATCGGATTTTTCCCAAAAGTAGAATTTCACTATGTCGAAAAGGAAGAGGGAACCGACTATGCCATGCTGATCCATTGCATAGAAGGAAAAGGGTGGTATCATATCTACGGTAAGACATATCCCGTACAGAAAAATCAGTATATCATCGTACCTCCCCATGTCCCTTATTCATTTGAGGCGGACAGCCATGATCCTTGGACGATCTATTGGGTTCATTTCTGTGGTAAGCTAACCGAATCATTCCTTTCTCCCAACCCCGCTCCTCAAGAAATATTAGCAGACGAACATGTACGGCAACTCGTCCGCATCCGTCTATTCGAAGAGATATACAGTAGTTTTGCCAGAGGTTACATAAAAGAATATCTGGCTTATTCATCCATGTGCTTATATACGTTTCTCTCAACTTTCATTTTTCAGGAACAGTTCCGCCATATCGATCTTCCGACCCACAAAGAAAATTCATTCTCGATGCGAGTTATCTATTACTTACAAGAACACGTGGAAACCAATCTGACCTTAAAAGATTTAGCGGAATATTTCAAATATTCGGAATCTCACTTTTCCACCTTATTCCAGAAAGAAACGGGTACTTCTCCCATCAATTATTTTACACGCCTGAAAATACAGAAAGCCTGTCAGTATATCGAACTTACGGATATGAAACTGAACGAAATTGCGATGCGGCTCGGATTCGAGGAGCAGGCCTATTTTTCCCGTGTCTTTACCAAAGTCATGGGAATATCTCCTTCCTCTTATCGGAAAAAAGAAGCCGATAACAGATAAATAAAAAGAAAGCCGGAGAAAGAACATTCCCTCCGGCTTACCACGTGATTTGAAATAAATCTATTGGAAATTAAGAATCGAAAAATGCAGCACACATCCGCTATTCCCGACCAAATCAATGATAACCTCATTGCGGTTCTCCAACCTGATTTTCTTGGTATCGACGACATCCTTTTTCTCCTCGGAAGCCTGGTAATAGAGTGTGGCGGTATAGCCCTTTCTGTTTTTCAGAAAATCAAGGGGTAAGGAGATTTGTTTCTTGTCTCCGGCATTCAACATGCTTACATACCAATCGGAACCCGAACGGCGGGCGACCACAACATATTTGCCCATTTCTCCATCCAAGAAGCGGGTTTCGTCCCATACGGTCGGAATAGAATTATAAAAACGAGTTGCGGCATCTGTTTTGATCACAGATTCGGCAGAGCCTGCACCACCGGCTCGCCTCGGTGATTTTTCGGGAC
>ERZ791579.1412-NODE-1412-length-13244-cov-2.264235_pt1 | contig 13244 bp, 20 predicted proteins | sample MGYA00509968_ERZ791579 | MGnify/ENA primary metagenome ERZ791579 (study PRJEB30046, sample SAMN00791924) | human gut metagenome | study: EMG produced TPA metagenomics assembly of the A metagenome-wide association study of gut microbiota in type 2... | reverse complement strand
ATATACGGCTACCCATAGGGTGGTGCTCAAGTGCTATGGCGGGCTGATTATCGCCGCTTTGCGCTCTCAAAGCAAGTGCTTTTCCGTTGCATCCTGCGGTGTCGGCTCTGTCGATGCAGTTGCCTTGTATGCAATAAGCCCCCCCCCCCTCGTTGAGCCTGCTGTATTAAAGCAAGTTTCAATATTTCCGGGAGTTGCTTGCCCCTCTTTTCCGCACGGTTTAATATGCCCAGACACGCCCTGGCGCTCAAAGAGTATTTCGGGTGCGGTGAGACCTCCAAAATCTGCGACAAGTGCGATGCGTTTTCGTCTTTGGGGCACACCCCAAAACTGTGCGTCAAATACTCGCCACGCAATGCTCCATTGTCCTCCCACATCGGTAAGGCATCCGGCTGGAGGCCATCCGTTTTTAGGGATAGGAACAGCGGGGGCTTGTTCGCAGGCCACTTTTGCGGTTTCTTGGAGCACGATGCTGAAATCGGCTCCTTTGTTGGAGCTGAAAGCTCCGGGCACATTTTCCCACACCATATACCTTGGGCGGGTGTCTTTTCCTGTTCTGCCTCGTTCAAGGTCAGTCCTCCTCATTTCTTTTATTATCCGTAATTGCTCCATAAAGAGCCCGGACCGTTCACCGGCAAGCCCTGCCTGTTTGCCCGCAACAGAGAGATCCTGGCACGGGCTGCCGCCAATAACCACATTGACAGGCTCAACAAGGGCGCCATTTATTTTTGTTATATCGCCGTAATGTTTCAAGGTTTTACCTCCCTCTGTGGAGTTCTTTTTCAATAGCCTTTTTAATTTCCTCGGCAGGTTCCGGCATAACCGGTGCCGCCATTGGCGTTAAAAGATCCGCTGAAATCTTGGCAGCGCGCTGTGCTTTGTTTCTGTCATCCTCATAATACCGGATGATCTTATCAATGTAGCGGCAATATGCGTGCTCAACCTCTGCGCCCGCACTCTGCTTAAAGTCCGGCAGGAAAGCAACCATATTTGCTGTATCAATCATTGCAAAGCAGATACGCATATAATCAGCAGGCTGCATACCGATGGGCATCCAGGTGGGTGTGAGTACGGTGTAGCCCTTTTTTTTGTAGAAATTTTCAGCCTCCTCAAACTTTGCCTTATAATCGGGATCGCCGGTGATTTTCCCGGCTATATATATTTTAGTTGCCATACTTGTTTACCTCATTCCCCCAGACATCCCATCCCGGGGTTGTATTCCTTGCAAAAAGCTCTATGTAAGAGTGATTTTCCCCCATCAGCTCTCGGATCTTATCTCGTGTAATATCCGGCTTTTGGGAATGGGCACGCAGCGGTGCAAAAATGAGTTGGCTTACGCTGTTGCTTGCCCTGTGGAGCTTACCCTTAGTAGCTATAAGGCAAGGCTCCGTGTTGCCCCTAGTCCAACGCCCAAGGCCGAAAAAGTAACCATTACCACTGCGGTTTTGTTTTATCCACTGAAAGCCGATGCTTCTATACTTAAAACCCCATGCCTCAATTACTTGCAATGCCTCTTTGAGCTTTGGGTAAGTAGCCCAAAGGAAAAGCACGCAGTTATCAGCCGCCAGATCCTGCACCGGCAGGTTGCATATATCCTCAATACGCATTGTGGGGTAATGGTCGGCAGCAGTGCCTTCGCATCGCTCGTCCTGGTATTTCCATGGCGGATCTGCGTATATAACGCTGTATTTTTTATTTGGAAAAGGTATCATTGTTTGCCTCCTTAGAAAAACGATCCTCAAGTTCAAACACGCCTCTGGGCTGTCCTTTATAGTAGCCTTTCATTGGGCGCTCAAGTACAAATTGCAGGTAGCGCAGCCTTTGCCAATATTCGGGCAAAAAGTTGTATATGTTCCGCAGTTCCTTGAGGTTTTTATTACAGCAGCACCAGCAGGAAACACGATCCAAAACATCATAAAGGCGTATTTTTTTGCCTCGCTGTCGGTGTCCTCATACCAGTAAAAATGGTGATCGTAACAATATTGGAGGCACTCTGCCTCCGTCATATTCCAAAATTCTGCAAGCGGCGCACGCTTGTAACTCTCAAGGTTTTCCAATCGTTTAACCTCGTCTGCGGCAAGCCCGATATAAACAACAGCATTTTTGCTTTTAGCGTATTTATCAAGTGCGCGTAGCTTTTGGAATGTGCCCCAACGGCACGGGCCGCCGCACCATCCGTTACCTAAAACTTTTTCACCAGTACGCTTTGTTTTTGGGCGTTCGAGCATACTGTAAAGGAAAGGTTCATCCGGTTTTAATTCCGTGTAAGTAATGCCTCTTACTTTCAGCATACCAAGGACAGCATCACGCACATTGTATATTGCTTGAAATTCCATCCCGGTATCAAAGAAAACAACCTCGTTAAGCGGCTTGTTTTCGTTTATCAGCCGGAGGAGCATTGCCAAACTGTCCTTGCCCCAGCTTACCGAGGCCATATAATAAGCCATTTTTACCGCCTCCATATCGGTGAAATATAGGTAAACAGTTTTTCTGTTACCTTGAATTGGTTGCCCTTGTTTCTGTCAAGTGTGCGGGTAAAGGGCTTTTCCCACACGCACACAAAGTCTGGCGGGGCGGTCTGCTCACTTATGTAAACGGTGTGCCCGGTATCAGCAAGCAAACGCATTGCCTGCCAAAACTCTGTGCTGTTGAATTTCTCGTTATTGTAACCGGTGGTATTGTCATACGGAGGATCCGCATATACAACCGCCCCCGGCGGTATAGGTACTTGTTTATAATCACCGCAGAATATCTCGGCGCCGCCGAGCGTTGCCATATCTTTAAGCAGTGATCGCTTGCTTTGTGCGGCATAATTTGTGCCGCCCTTATTTCGTGCATATCCCCCAAACCATTTGCCGCCAAAGCTGCACCCAAAGCCCACAAAACCTGCAAGCACCGGATCTGCATCTTTATCGGCTCTTATGGCCTGGTACTGTTCCTCTGTTATCGTTTCCGGCAATTCATAACCCGCCTGCACACCTCTTAACATAGCAATCAAATACTTGTGCTTGTCATTCAGTATAATGCGGTCATAGCCGGTAACTTTGCTTTCAACGGAACAGCTACCACAGAAAAGGCTAACAAAGCAAGCCCCCCCCGTAGCGTTGAGGATCTGCGCCAAAGGTGTTGCTATACGGCTCTTGCCGCCTTGGTATCTCATTGAACGCTCCCCCCCCGTTAAGGGTGTTATTTATAATTTCGGCTATGTAGCGGGCTATGCGGCTTTTGCCTCCCATATACTGTATAGCCGAGCCTCCTAATCTTTCTTAAAGAACTTACCAACCCAACCATCAGCGCCAAGGGGCAAGCCCGGAGCCCACGGAACAGGGCGGCTCATTATTTCAACCGTTTTTGCAAGCATTGCATCGTTGTCTGCAAACGGTCTTATATCAATTACCACCTCATCGTGTATGTGGAATATAACTGGCAGCCCTGCTGCCTCCAGGTGTTCAATAGCCTGCGCCAGACAATCACGGGCGATGGCTTGCACACAATTCTCCACAAGCTTGCCGCCGTAGGTTTCGATGCGCCCCCACTTATTTTTATCATTCACGCCCATATATGTGATGGATGGTCTGCCCCATTGGTTTACGCCTATTTGCGGGGCATTGTAAAACAGTTTTCTGCCACTTGGCAGTGTTATTGTCATATAGTCGGTGCCTTGGGTTGCATCCCATTCGTGGGCAAGTATAAGGCTGCTTACGCCCACGCTGCCGCCTTGATTGATAACCTGCACAGCGGCGGAATCCACCTTGTACCACAGGTCCCTTATGTGTTTGTTGGCATCACGCCAACGGCTCACAATATCGGGCAGATCCTCTTCCGGTATGCCCATATCAAGTGCACCCATATTGATAAGTGCGCCGGTGCTGCCTTGATAACCAAGGGCAAGCTCTGCAACCTTACCTTTTTGACGGAGGGCGTATTCGGGGTTGCCCTTTTTTATAAGGTCAATGGGCACGCCGAACATCTGCGAGGCGGATGCCTCGTATATTTTGCCGTGGGTGCGGAAAACCTCAAGCCTCCACTCCTCACCGGCAAGCCAGGAAATAACACGGGCCTCAATGGCCGAAAAGTCGGCATCAATCAGCACATTACCGGGTGCGGCAATAAACGCGGTGCGTATCAGCTGTGAGAGCGTGTCCGGCACACTGCCGTAAATGCACTTTAAGGCATCCAGCTTACGCCCTTTTACAAGGTCACGGGCAAGCTCCAACGGCTCTGTATAGGTACGGGGCAGGTTTTGCACCTGCACCAAACGCCCTGCCCAGCGGCCCGTGCGGTTGGCTCCGTAAAACTGTAAGAGCCCACGCACACGCCCATCCTGGCACACAGCCTGCTCAATGGCATCGTATTTTTTGGTACTTGTTTTACCGAGTTCCTGCCGGATCTCAAGCATACGCTGTACCTCCGGGCTGTTATCGTCACGGGCAAGCATTTTGGCAACGGTGTCCTTGCGCAGGTCTGTTATTTCTTTGTCAGTTTCTTTTTCCAACCAAGTTGAAAGTTGGGCTACGCTGTTTGGGTTACTTAACCCGGATATTTTCACGGCCTCGGTTGTAAGGGTGTTGCGGACCGTTGCCCCAAGTTCAAGGGCGCCCTCAACCATCCCCATATCAACGGCAACGCCTCGGCTGTTAATAATAAGGTCTGTTTCCCATTCCTTTTGCACAAAGTCTGGCACGGGTACTGCCGAAAGTCTGCGCTCAATTTCCATTTCGGTCACAACATCCTGGCGGTTGTACTCTTTGAATAACTCCCAGCGCTCCGGCGCGTGGTGTGGGTAGTTCCGTGTTCTGCCGCCGTTTGCCTTTAACGGGGCACACGGTACGCAGAAATAGCGTATAAGGGATTTGCCAGTATTCAGCTTGCGCTTATCCTCCGGCAAGCCCAACGCTCTGCCTGTGGCATCCAAGCCTGCCGTATAGCCTGCATACAAGCCGTGGAACATTGTGCAACGCCACTGTGCCGGTGGCAGCTGCCTGCCCATATACCGGGACAGGCAGCCCCACTCAAAGGGCGCATTGTATGCGTGTTTTAAGCACTGCGGATCAAGCAACGCCTCGGCAACCCACTTGGGGAGTGTTTCGCCTTGAGCAAAATCACAGCACACCGGCTCCGCACCGTTAAGGGAGTAGGCAAAGAGGAGGATCTCAAAGTCGGGGCTTTGTATGTACTTTTGGGCACCAGCTTTTTGTATCGGCACGCTTGAAAATGTTTCAAGGTCAATACTTAAATGATCCATACTCTTTTACCTCCTTTTCGTAAATTTTCGGTGCAACATTACCAGGGCAGCCCAGTAATTGGGTTTACCGCAGGGTGGCTCTGCGACTGTGCGGGTGTTGCCTGTTGGGGTGTAGTGGGCTGCGCCTGCGGATAAACGGGAGCGGTGGTCGTCTGTGCTGCAAAGCTCTGACCGAGACCCTCAAAGTCGCTGGCTGCGGATGCGCCACCGGCAAGAGCCTCGCCGTCACGGGTTTTAAGTACATTACCAAGGCCACAGCCTACACCCTTGCTGCCCGCCGTGTCGTAGGCAAAAAAGTTAATAGTTACACGGGCAAACATACCGCTGTAGATGTCCGAGGGGGCGAGCTCACAATCAAGATTGTCGATACCGACAACTTGAGGCTTGTTCTTGGTGCTGGCGGTCAATACCCAATGCCCTTTGCACTCATCACCAAATGGCAAGCCGGACGGACGGAGTCCGTCACCGTCGTGCACAATCTGCTTGGGCGTGGGGTGTGCACCGCCCCATTTCTTGCTTACACCGTCATCATACGCCGCCTTAATAGAAGCGTTAATGCTGGCAATGGTTGCAGCGTCGGTTTTGGGGATAAGCAGCGTAACGCTGTACTTGGGCTCACCGCCCTGTTGGGGTGCTCTGGGGGTAGTAAGGTTGGCGTAGGAAAGTCTTACTTCGCCGGTTAATACTTTGGTTGCAATGTTCTGATACATAATTCTTGAACTCCTTTATTACATTAAATTTCATTCGGCGCATTGTTTGTATTTGGCGCCTTGGTTGTTTCCATAAACTGCTTGAGCCCTACCTCTACCAAGACGAGGTACTCAAGCACCTGTTTGAGGGTTTCGGTGTCGCTTGCTTTAATAGTGGCAGAATCACCGACAAACGCATCCATAATTTTTTGTGTAGCTTTGCTAACCTTTTTGCCCTGCTGAACGATACGCACGCCGAGCTTTGCTTCCTCCGGTGCGTCGCTTTTAAGCATTGCTTCGATTAACATATCTGACAGCATATCGCAGGCCTGGCTGCGGGCTCTCATTTCCTCAAGTCCATGGGGAGTACTTTCGTTAAACATTGTTGCTTGCCTCCTTATAATCATTAAAAATGTGTTTTGGCTTTAAGCATTTATCCCGGCAAAGTCTGCGGCGGCAGGGTTGTAAGCCTCCCGCTTATCTGTAAGCAGTGCAAGGGTGGGTTTTCCAACGGGCTTTACCACAAAGCTGCCGAGCTTGTCCGCAAATTCGGTTTTGCCCATAAGTTTCTCAAGCTCCGTAAGCGTTTTGGGCTTTAGGTCATACAAGAGCGCCTTATCATACCCGGCGGCCATAGCGGCGTTAAAGGCTGCATCTGTGTCCGTAAAGGTGCGGTTGCTCCTACCTGCAACGGCTTTCCAACCGGGGATTGTACCGCCTTTGAGGATAGTGCCGAGGGCGTATTCCTCAAGATCCTTGTACCACTTGACAAGTTCCTTGCCCCTTACAAGCAGATCACCAATTTCGGCATCGGAGAGAAGTCCTGTAGGAATGCCGTCCTGACCGTCCACCTCAGCTTGTTCAAGCTGCTCCGGGGTAGCTTTTGTAAGCGGTACACAGTCCTTAAATTCCTCAAGTGCGGTGTTTTGGTCTGCACGGGCTCTGCATTTCGCCTTGCCACGGCAAAAGCGGCAATGCTCACCGGGGCAAAACTCCCCAAGCCCCATATAAGCCTTTGCGGCAATAGGTTTAATGCTTTCACCCCAAGCAAGCAGCTCCTCAACCGTTATGGTTTCACTGCTCGGCTCTGTCTGAATGCGGGGCTGGTCTATCGTCATACAAACCTTTTTGATACTGCTGCCATAAACGGGCTTGTACCGTTTCAGAGCACCAAGGGCATATAACCTCATTTGCGGGTTGTTTTCGGCTGGTACGGGCACGCCCTTACCGTGCTTATAGTCGGTGATGCTCAAGGTATCACTGCCGATCATAATGCAATCGCAGGTGCCAAAGCCCTCTGGTACATATTCGGCAAAATCAACCTGCACCTCGGCGGCCACATTCGGCTTTGCGTTATACTGCATAGCTCTTTCGGTAAGGTGCTCCAGGTACAGATCCGAGGTCTTGTCCATCTCGTCCTGGTAAAGCGGGTTTTCTTTCAGCTTTTTAAGCCTCGAGGTGTAAGTGCGTGGCTTAATCTGCGTAGTAAAGTGCTTAATAACTTTCAGCTCACAAATAGCGTGAGCCAAGCGACCCTCCTCCGCATATTCCGATGTAGTTTCTGGAAATTGCTCCTCAAAGCGAGGGGCTGCGGTGCAATGCAGCCAACGGGCTGCGGAGGATGCCGACAGCAGAGCGTGTTTTTCCGGTGTTGGCATTGTTATCCCTCCTTAAATTGCTGCGCCCATGGCTCTTAATTCGTTTGCAACGGCTCCGTAGCTTTCGGGTGCAAGTTCTGTAAGACTTGCCACACCAAACTTGCCGAGCAGCCCCATAAGCTGATCCATCTTTCCGGCATCTATTAGCGCCGAGCCCGCAGTTGCAATCATATCAAGCGTGTACTGCGGTGCAGAGGTCGGAACAGCGGGAGCAGCAGCCGTTTCAGCAATAGCTGGCATAGTAGCAGGTGCCGCAGTCGGTTGGGTAACCTGGGCAGGGGTAGGGTTTATAGGGGTGTTAATCGGTGCAGTATTGATGGCCGCTGCATGGTCGGGTGTTTTGCCGTCAAGTGCAGCGGCAAGGTTTCTCATTGCCGCGATAAGATCATCCGTGGCGGATAACTGAACTTTTATTTCTAACATTGGTGTTAGCCTCCTTGGTTATTTAAGAATTTTTTCAAAATCATTGCCTATTTTCTTGTTACTCATTTACTTGCCTTTCTTGGGAAGAAGCTTTTCATAACATCTCTTGTGAATGAACACAGTTGCAAAGCATCGGCGTTTGGTAAAATGGTATAATTCGTTTCCGATAGGTTTTCCGCATTCGACGCGTTTAGCTTCTCTTATAGATTTAGTAGTCATCTTCGTCAACTCCTATGAGGCTCGCCTGACGGCGCAATTTCAGATTCTCGGACGAGAAAAGACAAACCCCGGCGACTCCGTTACTGAAGTAGGCGCTGACGTCGTCGATGTTGCCTGTCGGACGGACAAATCTGACAGTGCTGCTGTAACAGCTCCACGGAGTCAATGTCCACATCCGTTCAGGGTAGTGCGGCGCAAGGTCTCTGTACTTACGGAACTGGTCGCAAGACAGTATTGTTACATAGTCCTCACAAGCGCCATACTTCCTGTCGCCATTGTCTGCAATCAGGTCAGATGTCTGCTTGATAAGGTGTCTCCTATCGAGGAGGTCAAGGAAATCGGTATTCAGAACACGACGCAATGAGGATTTACGCCAATCGTTCTTTCCGTTAGTATCGAATGGTATTTCTGCGTGGAGCTTTGCAGTTATAGCGAGATAATTTCCGTCGATAATATCAAGGCAGATAAATTCGATTCCGTTATAAATGAAGTGCTCACCCGGATTAAGGGTTTCGTTGCTAAATTTAGACATTAGAATTTCCTCCTATATTTTTCGGATCCCGTAATAGCAATGTGCGTCAATTCCTTTTTGGGACAATTCGAACACCTTTGCCTTTACGAAGGAAGTAGCCTCCTCTAATGTAGAGGTATAAGTAATTGTTGTGCCTTTGTTCATACCATAGGCGTAATATACTTCGTACATTGTTGTACCCTCCTTTGCGTTAACACGTAAAAAACCAAAGAAAAAACAAGATTATACGGTTTGCCAAGAACAGGCTCAGGAAGTACATTCCGCACACAATTCCGATAAAGACAACGCAACCAATGATGAATTTAAATCCTGTCTTCATTGTCGATTACCTCTTCTTTCAATTCGGACAAGGCAGAACGCGTGTCTCTGAGGGTTGGCACAATGATAAATCCGCACATAAAAATGACTAAAGTTACTAAAGTTTCAATAACAAACATTTTGTCACAGCCTCCTCACTTTTCTGTCTGCAATCTTCTTGTCAACTTCATAATCGAGCTGAGTTTTAAAAAAAGGACAGTCGCGTGTTCTGCATATCATTTCTGTTAATATTTGACAACCTATACCTGAGTACGCGAAACACTCTTTCTGCTCATTACCTGCAAGTAGCTCGTGGTATGAGCATTGCAAGACTTTTGCGATTTGTTTAAGTAGAGATGAATGAACTATTCTATAGTCATTCTCAATATTGGTCATTGTGGCTTGCGAGATACCTACCGCGCGAGCTACGTCTTTTTGGGACAGATTTAATGCCTTTCGTTTCTCTTTGATGTTATCTCCAATGCTCATCTTTGTACCTCCTTTGATGTCTTCCAATGATACGGAGTGCCGTACTCTTTTAAATACCACTCCTCAAATTCCTTACGATGCCTCGGGTCTTCGTAGTACCTATAAACTGTTCTGTAAAGAATGCGAGCTAAGCGGTTCAACTTTTCTTTTTGCATATTTTCGTCCATAGGCTGCTATGCTTCTTGTCTACTGCACATAAGAAGTCATCATAAGCGGTTATTATTCTGTCGCTCTCCACAAGAATTTCATCAACCTTGGGGCCGAAGCGTGTACCCGCTAAGATAGAGCACAACTCACTTTTATCGGTCGTTAAGCCCGCATTCTGTAGTTGCTGTATCAGCCATACCTGAGTAAGGCAGTGAGCGGTGAGGCGGTCTTTAACGTGAATGCGTAAGCGTTCCCTTTCTTCTTCGGGCAGCTCGTAATGAGAGATAGGCGCAGCCCAATAATGCCGCTTATAGTCAGTAGGTCTTGAAGTCATATAATCCCTCCTTTCGTGTCAATTTAAAACAAAAGTTACAAATTCGTAAAAACACTTGATTTTAGGGCGCTCCAATGCTACAATTGCATTGCGATTGACAACATAGCATTGGAGAAAGGGGAGGCTTTACGGTCTCCTCCGGTATTCGTGTGCCTTGTCGTTGTTACTTTTGTTGTTTTTATTATAATCCCCAAATTAGGGATTGTCAAGTGGCAAATCAAAATATTAGGGATATTTTTGACTTAAATCCATTGATTAGGGATAGGCAGGAGCATATTATGATTTTTAATGAACGCTTAAAAACACTACTTGCTGAGAGAGATGTTAGCTGGAAGCAAGTTTCCCAAGAACTATCTATTGGTAAAAATCAGCCAAAGTATTGGGCGGATAATGATACTCTCCCGGATGGCAAAACGCTCGTCAAACTGTCACATTTTTTCAACGTTTCTGTTGATTATCTTCTCGGAAACGAAGAAAGAAACGCTACCGCCAGTCTCGATAGCGAACTCACAGAACAAGAAAAAACCCTCCTCGCTGTCTACAGGGCTTCAAGCGAAGAGGTTAAGTTAAGGATTATTCAAGCTGTTATGAACATCAAGGACGAGTCCGAGAAAACTCACAGAGTGTATCGTGCTGCAAGGTCATCCGATAACGCGGAGCCGGTAATAGTAACACGTTCACAAGAGGATATAGACAGATTGCGAAATGCAAAAGCAGTAACGTGTGACGAAGATTTATGATGAAAGGAATATCACACCTGTTCGTGGTTAAACTACGACAGGGTGATAATGTTGTCTTTTTATGGGCGTTACAAGGATATAAGAAACGCGACGTGGCAAGTGTTAATTGATTTCAATATTACGAGCATTCCTGTGAGCGTTACGACTATAGCGCGAGCGGCTGACATTTTGGTTGTTAAAAATTCAGAGGTAAACGAACTGAAAAGTAATGAAGTAGGAGTCAGTATCAGTAATCGGGGCGAGTGGTATATTGTATACGATGATTCAATGGCACGAGGATGTATACGGTTTACGATAGCCCACGAGTTAGGGCATATATTCTTAGGACACCTTTTAACCGTAGGGTATCACGCGAGAACGGTTAATGCGAGCAAACCCGGGGTTGAACGGGAAGCAGATATTTTTGCGAGTAGGCTGTTAATGCCTGCCTGCGTCATATGGGGTTTAAATATACACACCGCAAAAGATATACAAGATGTATTTGATGTAAGTTACACAGCCGCCAAAATACGTGCTGAACGAATGCAAATATTGTACGAAAGAAATAGATTTTTGACGAGCCCGTTGGAAAAACAGGTATATGATAGGTTTGAACCATATATAAAAGCAAACAGGAGGGTTTAAGGCAATGAATGTTGTTCTATATATGAGATACAGTAGCGATAGACAAACGGAGCAGTCTATAGAGGGTCAAAAGAGGGTTTGTATGGACTTCTGCGAGCGACAAGGATATAACGTAGTGGGAGAATATATAGACCGCGCAACGTCCGCTTATAAGGAAACTGCGAAACGTACTAACTTCTGCCGAATGATACGAGACAGCAGTAACGGGTTATGGCAGGGGGTTGTTGTCTATAAGCTCGACAGATTTGCCCGCAATCGCTATGACTCCGCTACCTATAAAGTACGTTTGAAGAAGAACGGGGTCAAGGTTATATCCGCAACAGAAAACATATCCGACAGCCCTGAGGGCGTTATACTTGAGTCAGTCCTTGAGGGAATGGCCGAGTTCTATTCTAAGGAGCTCTCGCAAAAAGTGAGCCGAGGTCTGAATGAGTCGGCGTATAAGTGCAACAGCACCGGTGGTGCAATCCCTTTGGGGTACAAAACGGTCGATAAAAAGCTTACTGTTGACGAACCCAGCGCGCAAATAGTCAAAGAGGCGTTTGACTTATATGCAGGAGGGGCAACTATCTCCGAGATATGCGAAAAATTCAACAGTCAAGGTTATCGCACCAAAAAGGGAACTGAGTTCAATAAAAACTCGTTTAAAACTATGCTTAGAAACGAGAAGTATATAGGGACATATACATATAAGGATATTCGTATAGAGGGAGGTATTCCTGCTATTATAGATAAAGAAACATTCGAGACTGTGCAAAAAAGGCTCTCTGCGAACGCACAAGCTCCTGCACGTGGTAAGGCAAGAGTGAATTACCTATTATCTCAAAAGCTGTTCTGTGGGCATTGTGGTGCTAATATGACGGGCGATAGCGGAAGAAGTAAAACAGGGGAGACCTATTATTACTACTCGTGCAGCACTCGTAAGCGTTTCCATTCGTGCAAGAAAAGAACAATACGCAAAGACCTTATAGAGCGTATAGTAGCTGAGAACGCTATGCGGTTAATCACCCCTGAAATGATAAACACTATCGCAGATATGGCTATCAAGTGTAATAGAGAGGATATAGAGAGTGACGCTATAATCCCGGCATTGACTGCTGACTTAAAGGAGATAAATACAAGCATCAAAAATCTGCTTAAAATGGTAGAGCGTGGTGTTGAATCGGAGACTCTTGACTCAAGGCTCAAAGAGTTAGAAAAAAGAAAAAAGGACACCGAGTTGAGACTCGATGCCGCTAAGAGTGAATATCTCACATTGGATAAGACCGTCATTGTGGGTTGGTTATCTCAGTTCTTGAGTGGTGACATAGAAGACGAGGACTTTCGCAGACATTTGATTGATACGCTAATCAATTCTGTCACGGTATGGGACGAGCCTGACGGAGGATACAAGATAACAACCGTTTATAACCTAAAAGGGAACACTCAAACATATAGAGTTAATGCCGACGGTAGTTCGGATATGAAACGTAATTCTCCACCAAAGAAACGACAATTTTCGTGAGAAGATTGTCGTTTCTTTTTGTTTTGTATGTTTATCTTTTCGTTTTTCTTTTTTTGATTTGAGAGATAACTGACAAGAGAAAAATTATGCGGAAACCGGTTTTTGTCATCGGTAATGCATCATTCGATGGCAGCTTTTCCGAGCAATAGCACCGACGCCGATTGTTATCGTTTTTTCTATTGTGTATTAGATTTAAAAGGAAGCTTCATAAAAACATTTTGAAATAATTATTGTTGACAAAATGATGCAATATATGTATAATATCAAAGTGATTTCCGCAAGGAAGAATTTAATATAGGGGTATAGCTCAGTTGGTAGAGCAGCGGTCTCCAAAACCGCGTGC
>ERZ791579.1411-NODE-1411-length-13269-cov-2.185485_pt1 | contig 13269 bp, 12 predicted proteins | sample MGYA00509968_ERZ791579 | MGnify/ENA primary metagenome ERZ791579 (study PRJEB30046, sample SAMN00791924) | human gut metagenome | study: EMG produced TPA metagenomics assembly of the A metagenome-wide association study of gut microbiota in type 2... | reverse complement strand
ATAAAAAACTCCGGCAGACTCTTACGAATCCGCCGGAGCTACTCTTTTTTCAGATTTTACAGTTCTTTCTCGAAGAATGCCTTCATCGCTGCAACAGCGGCATCCTCATCCGCGCCGTCCACGTTGACGGTCACTGTCTCGCCCTGCTTTACGCCAAGCGCCATCACTGCCATCACTCTGGTAGCGTCCACTTCCTTCTCACCTTTCTTGATGGTGATCTTGCTGGCGAAGTTCTTTGCCTCTTTTACCAGAAGACCTGCAGGTCTTGCGTGAATTCCAAGTTCGTCTTTTACGGTGTAATCAAATGTTTTCATGTTTTCCATTTCCTTTCTTTTTTTAATTATGTGGCTTTTATTTACTCCATTCCGACAACGCGCTCGCGCACCGGAAGTACCATCGCAGGTGATACAGACAATTCGTCGATTCCCATCGCAACGAACTGTTCCGTCAATGTTGTATCTGGCGTAGAATTCAGAAAAAATGTGTCTGACTGCAGGAAATTATTAATCGGAAGCCATCCATTAAAACTCCCCTTTATATTTGTAAGGCTGTATACATTAATTTTCCATACACCCTGTGCCGGATTAATAAATCTGAAAAATATCACTTCATATCCTGATAATGTATCTACCACTCTGTAATCTACTTCTACCTGTGAATTTTCAAATATAAACTTTAAATTAGTGTTTTTCTTACCATAAAAAATTTTCAGATAACGAATTTCTGCATCTCGTAACAAAATAAATATTTAATTATAAGCTACTTTACTTACAAAAAATGCAAACACGAACACCGACAAAAGTTCTTGGCCCGAATGGATCAAACATTCTTGTTAAAAATAAAAAAACACGAGTATCCATTTTCCTAATCCGATCTTTTGTTACTACCTTTGTACACAAAGAGCAATTGCACAGGAACTATTTTAATGAAAAAAAAAGTACTTCTACCTTTTCTTTGGTTAGCGGCATGCTGCATGTTGCTCGTTACAATTGTGCCTCATCACCACCATATCGACGGTAGAATATGCTTGCAATTATCCGAAATTCCCGAAAACGGACAAAATCGGGATATTACACACCGGCCTGACTGTGAAACTGACTGCCTTGCGCGTTTTGCCGCTTACCGGACTTCTACCGGAAATCCCGACCTCCAGTCAAATATTTTCATTGCACTTCCCGCAACAATCACTTCTTTCGATTTCAGACCGGACGAAACGGAATGTACAACGTTGCCTATTCCTCATAAAGACTTTTGCATTTCTGAATACAAAGGCCTCTCTTCCGGATTACGAGCTCCACCCCATTTAATCTGATTATATATAAAACGACAATTTTCAATTTTATCGTGTCGAGATTTTATTGTGTACGATAAGTAACGAGTAGTCCGTCACGAAATATTATCAGATTAAAAACAAATTTTCAATGAAACATATTATAATATGTATTATTGCCTCGGCTTATTTTTTTGCCGGATGCAATAACAATACCCCCAAAGATGTCGATCACGAACATCAACAAAACGAAGTCGATACTGATCACGAACATGAAGACGAAATAATTTTTACCGAAGAAAAAGCTCAAGCAGCAGGTATAGTCATATCGGAAATACAGCCCAAAACTTTCCGAAATGTCATTAAAACATCCGGACAAGTTCTTGCTGCACAAGGAGACGATATGACTATTGCAGCAACTTCTTCGGGAATAGTTGCTTTCGGAAAAGCATCCCTTACCGAGGGGTCTGCCGTAAATAAAGGAACAATATTGCTTTCTATTTCAGCCCAGAACATACAGGACGGAGATCCGGCGGAAAAAACTGAAATAACTTACCGAACCGCTCAAAAAGAATATGAACGTGCGGCAATTCTTTATCGAGATAAGATCATATCCGAAAAAGAATATAATCAAGCATTGAGTAGTTATGAAACCGCTCGTGTAGCTTGGAAAGCCACTGCCGGACATCAAGGGGACAACGGTATTGCAATCGCATCTCCGATGAACGGATTCATAAAAAGCAAACTGGTCAATGACGGTGATTATGTCGAAATCGGCCAACCGTTACTGAACATTTCTCAAAATCGTCGGTTAATGTTGAAGGCTGAAGTTTCAGAACGATATTATCAATTCCTTCCGACACTGACCTCCGCCCATTTTAAAACTCCGTATAACGACAAAGTCTATACATTAGAAAGTCTCAATGGAAAACTAAAATCATACGGACGCTCCTCCGGCAACGGGTCTTTTTATCTTCCGGTCATATTCGAATTCGACAATAAGGGCGATATTATACCCGGATCTTATGTCGAAGTCTTTCTTTTATCCGGAAATATGAATAACGTAATAACTGTTCCGGTAACAGCCCTCACCGAAGAACAAGGAAGTTATTTCGTATATCTCCAGCTCGATAAAGAAGGTTACAAAAAACAAGAAGTTACTCTTGGAGTCAACGACGGAGAAGAAGTACAAATCCTCTCAGGAATAAAACCCGGAGACCGTGTCGTAACCAAAGGCGCTTACCAAGTAAAACTTGCGGCAAACAGCAGCATTATTCCCGAAGGTCATTCTCACAGCCATTAACAGGAGGAACAGATTATGCTAAATAAAATTATCAGCTATTCGCTGCATAACAGGTTATTAATACTTTTTGCAGCCATACTTTTATTTTTTATCGGCAGTTATACTGCCATGAAAATGGAAGTGGATGTATTTCCCGACCTGAATGCCCCTACGGTCGTAATTATGACCGAAGCTCCGGGCATGGCTTCTGAAGAAGTAGAACGCCTCGTTACTTTTCCGGTAGAAACGGCTGTTAACGGGGCTACAGACGTACGCCGCGTGCGCTCCTCTTCGACAACGGGGTTCTCTGTCGTATGGGTAGAATTCAACTGGGGCACGGACATATATCGAGCTCGCCAGATTACTTCCGAAAAATTGGCAGTAATGAGTGAAAGCTTACCGGCAAATGTCGGGACTCCTACTCTCGGACCGCAATCTTCTATATTGGGAGAAGTCATGATACTCGGCATCACATCCGATTCTACGTCTTTACAGGATTTACGTACTTTGGCCGACTGGGTAATCAGACCGCGACTTCTCTCCACCGGTGGTGTCGCCCAAGTAACGGTTATCGGAGGAGAAATCAAAGAATACCAGATATTGCTCGACCCGGCCCGCATGAAGCACTACGGCATAGGACTGAACGAGGTCATGAACACGACCCGGAACATGAATCAAAATGCAAACGGTGGTATATTATACGAATTCAGTAACGAATATATCGTCAGAGGTGTAGTTTCGACAAATCATATCGATGAGCTGTCCAAAGCAGTAGTAAAGACAATAAACGGCATTCCGGTTCTACTTGAAGACATTGCAGACATTCAAATCGGAAACAAAGCGCCCAAACTCGGTATGGCTTCAGAGAAAGGAAAACCTGCCGTATTGATCACGGTTACCAAACAACCGAATACCAGTACGCTCGAACTGACAGAAAAACTAGATCAGTCCGTTGCAGAATTACAAAAAAATTTGCCGGCAGATATTCACATCTCCACCGATGTATTCCGGCAATCCCGTTTTATCGACAATTCGATCGATAACATACAAAAATCTCTGTTCGAAGGTTCTGTTTTCGTCATAATCGTCTTATTCTTTTTCTTGATGAATTTAAGGACTACCGTTATATCTTTAGTTGCCTTGCCCCTTTCCTTATTGGTATCGATACTGACTCTTCACTTTATGGGACTTACTATAAACACAATGAGTCTGGGAGGTATGGCAATTGCAATCGGCTCTTTGGTCGATGATGCGATAGTCGATGTAGAAAATGTATATAAACGATTACGAGAAAACCGCCTGTTACCGGAAAACGAACGCAAACGTCCGATAGATGTAATTTTCGAAGCATCCCAAGAAGTACGCATGCCGATACTCAACTCAACACTCATCATTATCGTCAGCTTTGTTCCCCTATTCTTTTTAAGCGGTATGGAAGGACGAATGTTGATGCCTCTCGGTATTTCATTTATCATAGCTCTATTTGCCTCTACAGTAGTAGCTCTTACCCTGACTCCGGTACTCTGCAGCTACCTGCTGACCGACAAGAAAAATGATAAAAAACTCTCCCGTGAACCGTGGGTCGCTCGAAATCTGAAACAGGTATATGAACGTGCTTTAGTGTGGACTTTACACCACAAAAAAGCGGTTTTAGGATCGACTATCGGATTATTCATCGTTTCTTTAGCACTATTCTTCACATTAGGACGAAGTTTTCTACCTCCGTTCAACGAAGGTTCGTTTACCATAAATATCAGTACGTTACCGGGAATTTCTCTTGAAGAATCGGATCGAATCGGACAGAGGGCAGAACAATTACTGTTATCTGTCCCCGAAATCAAAACTGTAGCCCGAAAAACCGGACGTGCAGAACTGGATGAACATGCCTTAGGGGTAAACGTTTCTGAAATAGAAGCTCCTTATGAACGGGGAGAACGTTCTCATGAAGAAATGATTGCCGACATCCGAGAGAAATTGGGAAGTTTGCCCGGAGTAAACGTAGAAATAGGGCAACCGATATCTCACCGTATCGATGCCATGCTATCCGGAACACAAGCAAAAATCGCAATCAAGCTGTTCGGTGATGATCTGAACAAAATGTTTTCTTTGGGCAACCAAATAAAAGCGGCAATAAAAGATGTCGAAGGAGTCGTCGATCTGAATGTAGAACAGCAAATCGAACGCCCACAACTTAAAATCAATCCGAAACGCGACATGCTTGCCAAATACGGCATCACACTGCCCGAATTTACCGAATTCATCGATATTGCATTAGCCGGGGAAGTTGTATCTCAAGTATACGAAAACGGACGGTCATTCGACCTTACGGTAAAGGTCCGGGATGACGAACGGGACAAAATCGAAAAAATAGCAAATCTGATGATCGATGCAAACGGGACAAAAATACCGTTATCTTATGTAGCAGACATCTCTTCTTCATCCGGCCCGAATACGATAAACCGGGAGAATGTCAAACGCAAAATCGTAATTTCTGCAAATGTTGCCGACCGGGATTTGCACGGGGTCGTAAAAGATATACAAGAAAAAATAAATGCAACAATAAAGCTACCAGAAGATTATCATATTGAATACGGTGGTCAGTTCGAAAGCGAACAAGCCGCATCCCGGACGTTATTACTGACGTCAATGATTTCGGTATTGGTAATATTCCTATTACTCTATCACGAATTCAGAAATGCAAAACAATCAGGCATTATCTTGCTAAATCTCCCTTTAGCCTTGATCGGCGGAGTTATCATGCTGAAACTGACATCCGGAGAAATAAGTATTCCTGCAATTATCGGATTCATCTCGCTATTCGGTATCGCTACCCGTAACGGAATGCTGCTGGTATCGCACTACAACCATCTTCAAAACGAAGGCTATAATCTGAAAGATACCATCATACACGGATCATTAGATCGTCTTAACCCGATCTTAATGACAGCCCTGTCTTCCGCTCTTGCTCTCATTCCGTTGGCAATAGGTGGAGATCTACCGGGAAACGAAATCCAAAGCCCGATGGCAAAAGTAATTTTAGGCGGATTATTAAGCTCTACCCTATTGAACGCATTTATCGTTCCCATTGTTTATCAGATTATGAACCATAAAAAAAGCGACTTATGAAATTCTATATAATTGTCTTCTTGTTGTTCTGTGCCGGAAATTTAGCGGCACAGAACAACATCGAATCGATACTCAGATCTATCGAAAAAAACAATAAAGAATTACAAGCCAGTGAACAACTGACCCTTTCTAAAAAACTGGAAGCAGCAACAGAAAACACTCTGCCCGACCCAAATGTATCATACGAACGGAAATGGGGAAAACCGGCCTCGATAGGAAAAACCGGAGAGCTGTCGGTATCGCAGAGTTTTGACTTTCCATCGGTATATGTTCATAAAAACCAGCTCTATGATCTAAAATCAGACTTGTATGATCAGCAAAAACAGATCATCCGCCAGCAAGTGTTGCTTAATGCAAAAACAATCTGTCTCGATCTGGTTTCTCTCTTTCAACAACAAAAGTTACTGAGCCTCAGGCTTCAGAATGTACAGAAACTCTCGGCCCTGTATCAGAAACGGTTATCTACCGGTGATGCAAATATCTTGGAGACCAACAAAATAGAATTAGAACTTTATAATATAAAAACACAAATGCGGTTGATAGAAACCGAACGGAATAATAAACTTAAAGAATTACAAACTTTAAATGGAAATTTACCGATCGGAGAAGAGCTAACCGATTATTCCCCTGTGGATTTTCCGGAAAATTTTGAAATTTACAGTCAAGAAGCCATAGCCGCTGACCCTGAATTACGTTCACTCGAAAACGAACTGAAAGTAGCTCGAAAAAATATTTCGCTAAGCAAATCCCTATGGTTTCCTAAATTCGAGATCGGTTACATACGAGAAATGGAGCCCACAGATAAATATAACGGCATATCGTTCGGTATTTCTATTCCGCTATTTGAAAACCGAAACAAAATAAAACAGGCAAAAGCGTTAAGCGGATATACTCAAATGCAAATAGAAAACACCCGCCTGCAAAGTCTTTCTACTTTGCGACAACTCTATGATCAGGCGACCAATTTAAAAGTCTCTATGCAAGAATACAACAAACTGTTACAATCCCAAAAAACACTCTCTTTACTCAACAAAGCCCTTGAAAACGGTCAGCTCTCGATGATAGAATATTTTATCGAAGCAAATCAGGTGTATGAGAGCATGCAAAATTATTTACAATTAGAAAACCAATATCAGCAAATCGTTTCTCAAATGTATCGATACAAGTTGTAAAAATTAACAAAAAGTTGCGCTATAACATCAAAATGTAGAAAACGGTTGTTTTCCTTACTTCTTTTTTTATATCTTTATAACTTGATCGTTATATCCGATGGAATAACATGATTTTGTGAACAAAAGAGATTAGCATCATCTGATTTTTGCATGGCAGTGATTATCTTTCATAATCGGACTACTAAACTTTCGCTTCAAAAACACTGTAACCGATAGATGAGTTTTACCGACCAATAGCAAAACAGAAAAATGATCTTGTTTCTTTTGTAATGACAAGTAAAGACTGTTCGAAATCCGGACAGTCTTTTTATTTTGCAAAAAGATTCTATACGATATAGACTTCTCCAGTTCTTTTCTCAGATAAAAAAATAGGTAAAAATTTGTTTTTACAATTTTTTTATACAACTTTGCAAAACAAAGTACTTTATTATCACAAAAAAAATGGAAAATAAAGAAGTAATAAGCACATTAAGCGAAATAAAAAATCTGATGGAGAAGTCTTCTAAATTTCTCTCATTAAGCGGGTTATCTGCAATATTTGTCGGCATATATGCCTTTATCGGAGCTTACATTGCCTATTACATACTTGACCCTACAAAAATCACGACCTTAAACATTAACACACCCTACCGATTACAAATCATCGTCATTCTGGCACTGATACTATTGACTATATCATTGATAACAGCATTTTATCTTTCTTGGATAAAAGCAAAAAAGAATGGTCTCAGACTACGACTAGATTCCATATCCATACGTCTGCTAATCAACTTCTTTGTTCCGTTATTGGCTGGAGGAATCCTTTGTTTCTCTTTACTGCTGCAACAACATTACGGTCTCACATCTTCTATCATGTTGATATTTTATGGTATAGCTTTAATCAACGGTTCGAAATATACCTATTCAAATACCCGTTATCTGGGATATGCAGAATTGATATTAGGGCTAATAGACAGCTTCGTCCCCGGATACGGATTGCTTTTCTGGGTTGCTGGATTCGGACTATTTCATATCATCTACGGAGTCTTCTTTTACCTGAAATATGACCGAAAAAAATAATGAAGCCTAATCTCGAACATATCAATAAAGCCTTTGAAAGCAAAGTCCGATTAGGGATTATGTCGATCTTAATGGTAAATGATTCCGTTGATTTTACCACCATCAAGAATTTGCTCGATCTGACCGATGGTAATTTGGCAAGTCACTCCCGAAATTTAGAAGAACTCGGATACATAAAAAGCAATAAACAATTCATAGGGCGCAAACCCAATACCAGATTTTCCATTACTGCCGAAGGACGGGAAGCCTTTATTTCCCACATTCGGGCGTTAGAAGATTTTTTAAAAAGTCAAAACCTATAATTTTTTTATTTATAAACTTTGCAATACAAAGTACTTTTAATTATTAATTAAAATATTCGACTATGGAACAGACCGAATTGACTCCGATTCAGGAAGAAGTAAGAAAGAGAAACAACAAAAGCAATGCTGTGACAATCAAGATTATTCTAATCGCTTTACTAATTATCGCCTTGATCATACCGATTACGATGGTACAGAACATGATCACGGAAAGGAATAGAACGGCAAATGAAGCATCTGCAGAAGTACAGCAAAAATGGAGTAAACCTCAAAACATAACCGGTCCGATGTTAGTAATTCCTTATAAAGAATATATCGAGCAAGAAAATAAAACGAGACAAGCCGAAATACGGTATTTATATATCTTACCGGAAGAGCTGCATATTTCAGGAAATTTAGAAACAGAAGACCTGAAAAGAGGATTATACGATATTGTCGTTTATCGTTCATCTCTCAAACTTACCGGCTCATTCGATATTGCATACTTACAGCAAAAAAAGATCACCGGACAAGAATTTCTCTTAAATGAAGCAAAACTGATAGTAGGTATCTCAGATTTACGCGGCATCACTGAACAAGTAGAAGGGAAATGGAAAAACGAGACTTTGTCTTTTAATTCCGGAGTAGATAATCTTCTTATCTTTTCAGGGGTATCTTGCTCCGTATCATTATCAGATAGAGACGAAGATGTACCGTTCAATATAGATCTCCGGATAAAAGGTTCTGAATCGGTGATGTTCACCCCATTGGGAGAAACGACTCTCGTCTCCCTAAAATCAAACTGCTCGACACCCAGCTTTACCGGAGCATTTCTTCCTGAGAGCAGACAAGTTTCCGAAAACGGATTTTCAGCAACTTGGAAAATCTTGAATCTGAACCGGAACTATCCGCAAGTCTTCACCGCCGAAAAATGGAATATAGACTTAAATGATTCGTCTTTCGGAGTAAATCTTCTCCTACCCGTCGATCAATACCAAAAATCAATACGTTCTATAAAATATGCATTCCTAATCATCATTCTCACTTTCGTAATCTGCTTTTTTGCCGAGGTTTTACAGAAGAAAAATATCCACCCGTTCCAGTACCTGTTAATCGGTCTGGCGTTATGCCTGTTTTATACTCTTTTAGTATCCATCTCCGAACATCTTAACTTCTCCCTTTCCTATGCAATAGCGACAATAATGACAATCGGGTTGCTCACATTCTACCTAAGCGGAATATTAAAAATCAAAAAAACAGCGATAACAATAGGAGGGATGTTACTATTATTATATACTTATATATTTATCCTCATCCAAATGGAAATTTATGCACTATTAGTCGGAAGTATAGGATTATTTATCATATTGGCGATCATCATGTATTGTTCTCTGAAAATAAACTGGAATACTCCTATAAATAAAAGATAAAATATAAAAAATACGGGTGATCATCTTTTGAATAATCACCCGTATTTTTTATATCAAACATATATCCTATTTTTTAGTAGAATGCTTCAAGACTTTAGCGTCCAAATAAAAAATTATCTCTTCCGCCATATTATTGCAGTGATCGCCTATACGTTCCATTTTCCGGATAATTCCTATCAAATGAAGACACTCATCTGCCCGGTCGGGTTTATCTTGTATATAGCGAGCGACAATATGAGTAGCCTGACGATTAATCTCATCGACCCTGTTATCCATATCGAAAATTCCTACGGCAATAGAAGAAGATTCCTCCGTAAGAGCTTCTTTTCCTTTATCCATCATTTTCTTAATCGTATCCAGCATCTCACGCAAATTGGTTTTATCCAATAATTCCGCATCTACGCTGATTTGCGGATAATCGATAACAAATCGAGACATTCCCTCACAAAAATCAGCGATACGTTCCAGGTTAGTATTGATTTTAAGCATCGCCAATACAAATCTCAAATCTACAGCAACAGGAGTATACAAACCGATAATATCCTCACAATCACTATCTATTTTCAACTCAAAAGCGTTCACTCTTTTTTCCCGGTAAATCACCTCTCGTGCAAGGTCTTTATCTAAAGATAGCAACGCCTCTCCTGCCCGATTCAACTGCGAATAAACCAAAGTCCACATTTCAAGGACTTCATCTTTCAAATTTTCCAGTTCTTTCTCTATATATCTCATTATTTCCGATCTTTTATCGCATTATACTAAAATAATGCAAAAGGACAAAATAGATATTACAATACAATGACAAAATCAAAAAAAATATTATCAAAAAACTTAAATGCTCTTACAATAAAACAAGAATAACCTCCTATAATCCTACCCCCCAAAAACATTATTACTCCTAATTTTCCAAAATTCGGAATAACGAATTATCATAAATTAAAGAATAACTTTTGCCGGCTTTTGTATCGAAATTCACCATAGAATCTTTATAACGAATGCTACACATTCCCCCTGATCCAGACCGAATAACAGCCTTAACAAGCTCTCCTTTTTCCCAATGAATATCAACCTCAAAATTTCCTCTTGCGCATAACCCTATGACATCCCCAGAAGCCCATTTATCCGGAAGCGCCGGCAACAAATGAATAAATCCCATGTGGCTCTGCATCAACATCTCTATTATTCCGGCAGTTCCTCCGAAATTACCATCGATCTGAAAAGGCGGATGCATATCCCACAAATTATCGGCCGTGCCGTTTTTCAAAAGATTCTGAAATAAAAGATATGCATGGTTACCGTCATGCAGACGAGCCCATTGATTTAACTTCCATCCCATACTCCAGCCGGTAGCACCGTCACCTCGTTTTTCCAATACGATCCTCGATGCCGTGGAAAGCTCCGGAGTCGTAATCGGAGAGATAGTGCGTCCCGGATGCAGTCCGAACAGGTGATTTACATGACGGTGTTTATCCTTAGGATCATCTATATCTGCAGACCACTCCATCAGTTGTCCGTAACGACCGATCTTATAAGGCATCAGTTTATTAAGAACCTCTTGCCACTCTTCTCTCTCCGAAGCATCGACATCAAGAATCTTGCTCGCCTCGATAGCATCCAAAAGAATCTCTCTCACAACAGCATGAGCAAAAGTAGCACCCTGATCGACAGGTCCATGTTCAGGAGACGTTGATGGCGCTGCTGCATAACTCCCGTCAGGTTTATGCCATAAATGGTCCACTGCAAATTCTGCACTGCCTTTAATCAGCTCATACCCCGTAGTTCGCAAAAAATCCTCATCCCGAGTATAATCATAATACTCCCATACATGAGTCGCCAGCCAAGGCCCTGCTACAAAGCTGAAATTCCATGACATGTCCCGACTGCTCAATGGAGAAGTGAAGCCGAATATATTCGATGAAACAGATGTAGTCCAGCCTCGAGTGTCCGGACCATAATAAGCTTTTGCCGTACGTTCTCCCGGTTTTATCAATGTACGAATATACTCGATCAACGGAGTTTGACATTCGCTCAAGTTAGCCGGACAAGCCGGCCAATAGTTCATCTGCAAATTAATATTATTGTGATAATCTACCCGCCAAGGACCTTCTACATTATTATGCCAAAGTCCTTGTAAATTTGCCGGGAGATTACCCGCACGAGAAGACGCGATAAGCAAATAACGACCGAATTGAAAATAAAGTTCTTCCAAATAATGATCCGAAATGCCATTCCGATAATTCGACAGCCGCATGTCGGTAGGAATATCGGAAACAAGTTTACTCTCATTCAAGTCTATCTTCACTCGATCAAAAAGAGCGGAGTAATCTGCCCGATGGGCATTATAAACCGCATCATACCCTTTTGCCAATGCAAAATCAAGATTATTCTGTGTCGTCATAACGGGATCGACTCCTACATAAGCTCGGTCATCGTTAAAATCCGGGTTATAATTCATTTTATAATCGGTATCTCCCGCCACATAGAATGTTACATTATCAGCCCCGATTACCTTAATCGCGCCATTTTCCACTGTCACCGTACCACTTTCCGCTACCGCTCTTACCCGAATGACAAACTGCATACCGTTACTGTCGAGACGACCGTTATAAACAATACCGGTAGTTCCGTCTGCTTCAACCGATCCGGAAGCCTGAGGATTCGCCACATACCGGAAAGTCAGATTTTGTCGCCCCGGTCTTGTACATTCAAATCGATATATCATTATACTGTCAGGATATGAACTGAAAAACTTACGGTAAAAACAATCCCCTCCTGCATTGAACTGTACGACTACCAAGGCTGAATCGAGAGAGAGTATCCGCCGATAATCGGATATTTCGGACTCTGCGATTCCCGTATCGATGAAACTCACCCATAGTAGTAAAACTCCCGAAACGAAAAGACTCCTCACTATCCGGTTCATACCCGCATTTTCCATTAAAATTATTCCGGGTCAACTCCGTAGCAACGGAATTAATTCCTGAAAACTGAATAAAAGAATGCCGTATCTGATCCAAAACTTTATACCCCTCCTTATTGGCATCCCAATAATATCGTGCACCTCCAGGAACATTAGGACCTCCTTTCCACAAAGATTTCTCATTCAATGTTATACGTTCTGTCTCAACCGATCCCAAAATATTTCCTCCGAAACTGCCATTCCCTATCGGAAAAGATCGCTGTTCCCACGCAAAATCGGGATTAGAGCCAGAGTTCCCGTTATTCACAGTCCACATTTCTTTCCCCGAAAGATCATTCGGAGTATCGAACCAAACAGATAAACCTTTAGTATAATCGACCGTATCGCAAGCGATTGCAACAGAAGTTTGTTCTGCATAACATTCTTCGGCTTTGATATATACACACGATAACAAGAAAATGCATCCAGCTGCCACTACAACTCTTCTCATGTATAATTTAGATTTAGTTCAAAGAATAATCATCAACAATATTTAGAGCCTATCTAAATTTTCCGACAAAAAATATTATCAGGTCATTTTTGTGTTTTCTTCCGGTCTTTTCCCCCGTTTTCCCTCGTCAAATAGCTCGCTATCATCCTCGTAAAAATAGAAAAACATACACGGAAAAAATTCTCAAAACCTGACCCGAGTAAAATTTAAACAGACTCTTATTGTATAGACAATCCATA
>ERZ791579.1383-NODE-1383-length-13447-cov-3.841024_pt1 | contig 13447 bp, 11 predicted proteins | sample MGYA00509968_ERZ791579 | MGnify/ENA primary metagenome ERZ791579 (study PRJEB30046, sample SAMN00791924) | human gut metagenome | study: EMG produced TPA metagenomics assembly of the A metagenome-wide association study of gut microbiota in type 2... | reverse complement strand
ACGATTACCTGTATAAGAAAGATTATCCGATAGAGACAGGACGTATCCTGCGTGAAAAGTATGAGAGTGGATTGATTCGGAATGAACATGAATTTAAGGAGGTACTGAATAATGTGTTATCTGGTAGCGAAAGATCGTGATGCACATGGCTGTTTCGCTCTGAAAACAACGCATGGAAGGCATCTGGTAGAATTAAAGAGGGAATTGAATAAGGCCGTTGGATATAAGGGAATACAGCTTGTAACAATCAGCAGGCCAACTGCGTATGGCGAGTACGCACCTTACCACTTTGTGGATACGGAGCAGGAGTTTCAGACTATCGTCAAGGGACTTCGTCCATGAGATAATAATGCCGTGTGGACAAAGGAAACTTCAGGAGTTCACACGGTATATTTTGAAGGACGTCATATAGATTGTGATAGAAATAAAGACGGATGATATGGGAGTGAAAAGAGGATATAAACCACGGAAGCCCAGCGGCGGTCGAAAGAAGCGGAAGCCGCTCATCACGGCTGGTGTGTATGAGTCGGATGTGGCAGAGAAGGTACAGGACGCTTTTGAAAAGTACCGGGAAACACAAGACTATAAAACCGCATTGCTATCAACCGCAGCAGCCCTTGACCTATCCAAAGCCTCTGTCACCTCGTACCTGCCTTATGAAAAAGGCGTGTACTTTCCAAACACAGCAGATAAAGAGAAAATCAGCGTAGGAGCAGAGCGGCAGCGGAGATACAGAGCGGTAAGAAAACTGAGAACCGAGCCGACAGAAGAGCATCTGTGGGAGGTGGTTCTTCTTTATGCAGGTGTGCGTTTCAAAACGTACTCAGGTTTACCCTTTACCTATGAAATACGAAAGGGCCGGAATGTGCAATACACAAAGGAACTGTGGATCGATCGCAGAGAGAATAGTAAAAGCCTGGCGTGGAGTTCCGTGCTGCTGGCTCTGGGCCATATTAAAAAGGTAGGAGAAGTAGTTGAACGACCGAAAGCGCTGGGCGATATCCGGGGTGTGACCTATATATACGGAATGTTCTATCGGTTCGGACTGATCGACGTGCCGGATGAAGCAAAAGAAAAGATGAAGAAAGCATTCAGCAAATCGTCCTGACACGGATGCCGCAGAGGGAGCGGGAAAGAAGCATCACCCAATGCTTGAGGTCATTGCGTGATCTCCCGGAAATTACACAAAAAACCGCCTGCAGAATGAACCACAGGCGGCTGAAATCACATTATAGCTTATTCAAAAAGTCTTCCAGAACACGGTTCCACTTTTCGGGATACTCATAGAACATCAGGTGACCGCCCATGACGTAGGTGTCGTAACCGGGAAGCTGTGTTTCGACAAAGGGCTTTGCAATGTCCTGCCAGTGTTCTGCAATGAACATCAGGCTGGGCAGAGTTGCACCGATGTCTTTTGCGGTCTCCAGATAGTTGGAGAACACAGCGTCGCAGAACAGCTGACGGCAGATCCAGTACGGCGTGCGGCCGGAAATATCCAGCAGATACTCCAGCTCATCAGGCGCCATCTTATGCTGGATCATGACGCCAGTCGCATACTCGCTAAAGAACTCACGGCATCCCTCAGAAGAAGTCAACACCTGTGTGGCGACCTGAGACAGCTCTTCAATCGTGCCCTCAGTCCACCACTTCGGGTCAGGGGAGAGCGGGAGCGGAGACATATCGATAGTCACAACGCCGCGCAGTTTGTCTTTGCCGAACTGCTGCACGTAGCTCCATGTGTCAAGGTTGCCCGTTCTCCAGCCAATCAGGACAATATCTTTGAGACCCAATGCATCAATCAGACCTGCTACATCGCGGCCGTGAGTCAGGTAGTCGTTGCCATCCACGGTTTTGGCAGAATAGCCTTGGCCGCGAGGATCGATAGCAATGACACGATATTCAGAGGAGAAATACTCCAGTTGGTTCTTGAAAATCTCACCAGAGAAGGTCAGGCCGGGAATGAAGACCAACGGTTTACCTTTGCCATGAGAAAACCTCCCAACAAAACCTATAAATCGAATTGGCTTGTCTGAATTATATATCTGAAAAAAGAGAAAAGCAATAGCTTGATAGAAACTGCACTGCTGTAATCTACAAAAATTTTCAGTGCATGAATATCAGTAACAGTTACACAATGTTAAAATAGCAATATGTCCACGATGAGCAGGCGAAACACCTGTCTGCCGCAGTATTTTTACTTTATAAGACATCTCTATGGATGACGGTAAGACACAACTTGTAAGTCTTACCGTTTTTCTTTTTGTCCAAAATTGTGAAATTTTCAAAACTGTATTCCAAAACGGCTCTGCGGATTCCTATTAGTGTAGGGGATTTCAAAATCTTTCGTAATACGACTTTTCTCTAGTTCTATAAGTGGGAAATGAACAAAATCTATATTCTAAAATTAGACAGTTCAACAAAATTTGAAAAACTGGTTGCCAAACATCCATTTTAGATTGTTATAGGTAGAGGGGAACGTTGGAAAAATGAATTTTCTTTGAACTTTCAAAAGACCCGGTTTAAAAACACCCCTTTAAGTTTGTATAGGGTGTAAGGACTATTTTCTCAAACAGACCTATTCGCTGTTGGTCTCACCCCCGAAAATCCCTAATTCCTTACAAAGTCACATTGCACCTTGAAAATCGCATGAGCCACCCCAGTAGGATACCTCTGGTACTGAATGTGCATTCTGCGCGTCTTATCGGAAAATACGCCGGAGAAAATCGGGCAGGAACGGGCTGGGACAGAGTGGACGGTAGTTAAGAGCAAGATTCGCCTTTGTATACGAAACCGCTCCTACGGGCGGTTTCTCCACGGCGGCATCTTGATGGGGATTGTGCTCCCCATACCCTCACATCGTGCAAAATCACATGATTTTGCCTGTTGGTGGCCTGCTGCAACAGGTCACAGCCGGAGTGCAGACGCACTGCCGGGAAAATCAAATTTTTGATTTTGGAAAGGAGACCCCATGCCACGAACGAAGAAAAAAGTGAAATCTATCGTAAAGACAAAAGTAATCTCCGCACGAGTAACAGAAACAGTACATGAACTTTTACACCAGCAGGCAGAAGATGCCGGAATGACCCTCTCTGAATTCGCAGCGCAGATGCTGATGAAAGGCCGCGTGAATACCTCGTATGTGTTCTATGTTCACCCGGATGAGATCGAAGCCATCACACGGGAGTTTGCCGCCATCGGGAACAACCTGAACCAGATTGCAGCATTCTTCAACAGTGGGGGTCTTCCATCACATGTTATGCGTGAAAACATCAACCATGCGATTTCCTGCATTTTTGAAATGCGGGAGCAGGTCGCAGAAATGGCAGGAAAGAACTATGGCAATCTTAAAGCACATCGTAAGTAAGAGTTCCAACTATGGTGCTGCGCTGGAATATCTGATTTTCAAGCATGACGAGCTTCGGAAAGCTCCGATCCTTGACCAGAACGGAAATCGTATCATGCGGGATGAGTTTTATCTGGACGGTCTGAACTGTGAACCCTATTCTTTCGATGCAGCCTGCCAGCAGCTGAACCGCGAGTACCAGAAAAACAAAAACAAGAATGAAATCAAAAGCCACCATTACATCATCAGCTTTGACCCACGGGACAACACAGAAAATTGTTTGACGGGTAAACGGGCGCAGGAGCTTGGATTGGAATACGCAAAAGCAAATTTTCCGGGGCATCAGGCTTTGGTCTGTACGCACATGGACGGTCATAATGGCAGCGGAAACATTCATGTCCATATCGTAATCAACAGTCTGCGAAAACTGGATGTGCCTCAGCAACCCTTTATGGAACGGCCCATTGATAGCAAGGCTGGTTACAAGCACCATGTGACGAACGAATACCTGAAACACCTGCAGAAATCCCTCATGGATTTGTGCCGCCGCGAGTTTCTGCATCAGGTCGATTTACTGTCACCATCCAGAACGGGTGTGACCGAAGCGGAGTATTGGGCACAGCGGCGGCTGGATGAGAAAAAACAGAAAATCGAAACGGAAGGATTTACGTCCAATCCGACAAAGTTTCAAACACAGAAGCAGCTTATCCGGGATGCCGTTGCCGCTGCTCGTGAGAAAGCAATCTCGTATGAAGATTTTCAAGACATCCTGCAGGATGAATACAACATTTTCGTCAAAACCCAACGTGGGCGTTATAGCTATCTGCCGCCGGAACGGAACAAGTTCATATCGGAGCATTCTCTGGGAGAAAGCTGCAAAAGAGAATGTCTGGAAGAATTCTTTGTTCAGAACGCCGAGAAGAATCTGCGGTACAAGGAAGATCCCATACTGATCTTTACGACCAGAACTAGGCTGCGGCTTGTTGTGGACCTGCAGGAGAATGTTAGGGCACAGGAAAATCTGGCCTATGCACTAAAGGTCAAAATCAGCAATTTGCAGAAAATGGCTGAAACGCTGGTATGGGTGCAGGAAAACAACATCAACGACCTGACAGAACTGAACGATCTGTGTAAGACAGCACAGGCCAATGCGCAGGCTGCGTATGAACGGCTGTCACAGGCAGAGGATGAACTGTACAAAACCAATGAACAGATTCATTATGCGGGGCAGTATCTTTCTACAAAAGATGTCCAGCAGCAATTTACGAAGGCGATTTTTAAGAAAAAATTCCGTGCAGAGCATTCCAAGGAATTGGATGCCTATGCAGAATCCGTGAAATATTTCCGAGAAGAAAATGATGGAAAGCTGCCATCGCTGAAATCTTTGAAAAAACGGAAAGAAGAACTGACCAAAGAAATCGCGGAGAGGAAAAAGGCATACGCTCCCCTGAGAGAAGAATCCCGGCGTCTGGAAATTGCATCGGATAACGTGTACAGCATCTTCCGAAAGACCGATGAAATGAAATCCGACCTTGCATGGAAACGCGAGTGGGAGGCCAAAGTCCGCGAAAAGGCAAGGCAGGAGCAGGCTCGACAGGAACAGCGTGAGCGTCAACCGAAACGCAAGAAGCGCAGCTATGATATGAGCCTGTAATCAGCAGGGTCTTCCACCCCGCACCCCGGAACCCTGCCGGATGCGTAAGCCCGTGCAGGACTTTCCCATTCGGCAGGGACTTTTGAAAACGATTAGGAGGAAGTTTGAGTAAAGAGTACATCAAGGCACAAACCCCACTGCCCGCTTATTTCCCTTATCCGAAATTTCTGCTGCAGATGAGCCTTTCACATACGGCACGATTGACGTATGTTTTGCTGCTGGACCGCATGACCCTTTCGCAGAAGAACGGCTGGGTGGATGTGCAGGGCCGGGCATATGTGCTCTATCCGTTGGCAGGGCTGGCGGAAGATCTTCAGAGCAGCATTTCCAGTGTCACCCGTGCCCTGCGGGAACTGGAAGCCGCACGGCTGATCGAACGGCGGTCCAATGGCTTTTCCAAGCCAAACCAGATATTTCTCGGCGTTCCCCGGACTGCGCAGAAATGCGCAATCGAGATGGCCCAAAATGAGCAGCCTGATTGCTCAAAAGTGAGCAATACGGTTGCGCAAAACTGCACACCTAACCAAATAAATAAGAACAACCTAAGATTGAACCAACTGAATAGAACCAAAGAAGCGTATGGGCGATATCGGAATGTCTATCTGGAAGATTATTCAGAACTGAAAATGGAAATTGCAGAGTTAGATTCCCTGATTGATGACCTTTCAATCTATATGCAGTCTACAGGCAGGAAGTACGCAGACCATGCGGCGACCCTGCGTAGCTGGTCAGCACGGAAGAAAAGACAACAGAAACCGGGAGCAGGTATCCCGGACTATACCTACAACAAGGAGGAAAGTTTATGACGGAAACGATCCAGACAGCGATGGACAGGCTTATGACGATCTCTGCAGAGCCGCAGGACTATGTTGCAGAAGATGGGCTGCTGTACTGCGGCAGCTGCAAAACTCCCAAGGAAGCGTTCTTTCCGAATGGCAAAAAACTGTTTGGGCGTGACCGCCATCCGGCTGAATGCCGGTGCAGGCAGGCTACAAGGGAAAAGCAAGAGAAAGAAGAACGTGCAAGGCTGCATTACGAGAAAGTGCAGCGGCTGAAGCTGCAGGGCTTTACCGACTGGGCGATGCAGCACTGGACATTTGCAAACGATCACGGGCAAAATCCACAGATGCAGCTGGCACAGCGGTATGTGGCCCACTGGCCGGAAATGCGGGAAAAGAATGTGGGGCTGCTGCTCTGGGGCGGTGTTGGTACAGGCAAGAGTTTTATGGCGGGTTGCATTGCCAATGCCCTGATGGAACAGGAAGTGGCCGTCTGCATGACGAATTTTGCCCGAATCATGAATGAACTGAATAACGCCTTTTCCGGGCGAAATGAAGTCGTGGACAGGCTCTGCGGCTATCCGTTGCTTGTCATTGACGATTTCGGCATGGAGCGCGGCACGGAATATGCATTGGAGCAAATTTATAACATCATCGACAGCCGCTACCGTAGCCAAAAACCACTGATCGTCACCACGAACCTGACCCTGACGGAGTTGAAGAATCCGCAGGATACCGCCCACGCCCGTATCTATGACCGTCTGCTGGAACTGTGTACCCCGATTGCCTGCACAGGCCCCAGCATGAGAAAGGATATAGGACAGGCAAAATTGGATTTACTGAAAACACTTCTGGCTTGAATGGGAGGAACGCGATTGCAAGAAAACGGCAGAATGAATTGGTTGGAGCAGATCTACCAGATGAAGAACCGGGACATCCGCACGATTGAACAGTCTGAACTGGAGGAACTGCCGCAGGATGCAGTGGAACACGGATTGCCGCAGGAGGAAAGGCTGAAAAATCTGCTGGATAAGGTCCGAAATCCTTATTGCTATCTGGACAACGGAATTATTGTGAAGCTGAATTTCGCACCGAGAGGGAGCAGCACACTGTCTGAGCGCGTTGGCCGATGCTTTCAGTCTGCCAGCTGAAAAGGCAGATAAGACTTCGGCAAGCTGCTGAAAAATCACACAGAAAATTTCACACTTTAATGCGATAAAGCACTGGACAAAAGATGATGATTCTGGTAAGCTGTTTACGGGTAAGAAAATAGGAATGTGCCAACTGAGCAGAACTTGCTCGGTAGGCTTGTTCTACATAGAAAATGTGGAGCCTTTCGCTTCTCTGACGAACAGTATTGCCGATTCGTTAAGGAGGTGGAAGGCTTTTGTTATACCCTGATGTGAATTTGCAGAAGAGAACACAGCAAAATACAACCCGATACCGTACAGCCTTGTACTTGCGTTTGTCTCGTGAGGATGGCGATAAGACAGAGAGCGACAGTATTGCAAACCAGCGCACCCTGCTGGAAGCCTATGCCATAGACCACCCGGAACTGTGCATCGTGGATGAGTTTGTGGACGATGGTTACTCCGGCTCGAACTTTGAACGGCCTGCGTTCCAAAACCTGTTCAGGGAACTGGAACAAGGGACTATCAACTGCATTCTGGTGAAAGATTTGTCCCGCTTTGGACGGAATTACATTGAAGTGGGACGTTATCTGGAACGCATTTTTCCGGTCATGCGGGTTCGGCTGATTGCAGTGACGGACAACTATGACAGTCAATCTGCGTGGAAGACCAGCGATTCCATCATGGTTCCGATGCGGAATCTGCTCAACGATGCCTACTGTCGGGATATTTCCGTCAAAATCAAGAGTCAGCTTGCGGTAAAGCGGAAGCGCGGCGATTTTGTGGGAAGTTTTGCAACCTATGGATACCAGAAGGATCCCAGCAATCATACCAAACTGATCGTGGACGAACTGGCAGCGGAAACAGTGCAGAACATTTTTCACTGGAAGATCAGTGGCATGAGCAATCAGAGCATCGCAGACCGATTGAATGCGAAAAAGGTGCCGTCCCCGGCTGCACGAAAGTTGCAGAGCGGTGCAAAGCTGAGCCTGCATTTCCGCAAGAGCGATGAGCCTCCATGGTCCGCCAAAGCAGTGGACCGTATTCTGCACAACGAGGTCTATATCGGAAAACTGGTACAGGGAAAGACACGACGACTGGATTATCGCTCCAAAAAGAAAATGAATGTGCCGATGCGGGACTGGACAATCGTGGACAACACCCATGAAGCAATCATTCCGGCAGAGCAGTTTGAACTGGTGCAGCGGATTCTGGAAACCGAAACACGCAGGCCGAACGATGCCGAAACGGTGGCCCTGTTTGCAGGCTTTCTCTACTGTGGGGACTGCGGCAGCCGGCTAGTGCGCAGGTCGGCCAGCTATAAAGGAAAGCGGTATATCTATTATCAGTGCTCCGGCAGCAAGCAGAACAAGGGCAGCTGCACGAGCCATAACCTGCGGGATGAAAAGCTCTATAACATTGTGCGGAATGCGCTTCAAATGCAGATCCAGATTGTGATGGAGGAAGCGGAATTTGTGGAAAGCATCCGGCAGGCCCAGCAGGAACCCTACCGTGTGCGGCGCATTGAACGGCAGATTCGGCAGCTGACCGCAGAAAAGGCCCATACACAGGGCATTAAGGAAAAATTGTATGGGGATTACGCAGAGGAAATCCTCACACGGGAGGATTTTTTGAACTACAACGAACTGTACAGCAAGCGGATCGAAGAGTATGACCGCAAAATCACAGAACTGGAAGCGGAACAGCAAAATCTGCAGACTGCTCCAAACGCTTATCCGTTTCTGGATGTGTACCGTAAGTATCGAAAATTGGAAGAAATCACCCGCCCGATGGTCGTGGAACTGATTGAGAAAATCGAAGTGTATGAGGGCAATCGGGTAGAAATTACGTTCCGATTCCACGATGAAATTGCGGACCTGCTGGAAGAACTGCATCAAAAGCAGATGGGGCAGCATGAAGTATCTGCATGAAAGGAGAGGCTGGACATATGGCAAGAGTAAGCAAGAAGGTAAGTGCGGCGCAGCGGGAAGCGGAGAACGCACCGCACCGTATCTGGAAAACCGCAATTTACGCACGACTGTCTGATTTTGATGATGTACTTCGGGATACGGAATCGCTGGAAGTGCAGATTTCTTACATCAAAGAGTATATCAACCACCGGGATGATTTGATGCTGCTGGATGTGTTTGCGGACAAGCGGTGCACAGGGATGAACTTTGACCGCCCGGAATTTGAGCGGTTGCTGAAAGCACTGCAGGAGCGGAAAATCGACTGCATCGTGGTAAAGGACTTCTCGCGTTTGGGCCGCAATTTCGTGGAAACAGGCCAGTATCTGGAACAGGTGTTTCCGCTGTTCGGCGTAAGATTTATCGCCATCAACGATAACTATGACAGCCTGAACAGCCAGAACCGGGATGGGATGCTGGTGCCGATCAAGAGCATGATCAATGAGATGTACTCGAAAGACCTGTCCCAGAAGATCCAGTCGTGCTTTCGCTCCAAGGAAGCGCGGGGAGAAATCTATACCCCGGTTCCATTCGGCTACAAAAAGGATCAGAAGAATCATTTGGTTCTGGATGAGGAAGTCAGCGATGTGGTAGTTCGGATTTTTCTCTGGAAGAAATCCGGCATGAAAGAGCGCGAGATTGCAAAGAAGCTGTCTGCGCAGGGAATCCAGACACCTTTTACACGCCGCTGTCAGCTGGGATACCTGAAAAACACCTTGCGGGTAAAGGACCCAGCATGGCAGACCGTTTTCGTGACAAAGGTGCTGGAAAATCCAATCTACACAGGAACAATGGTCTATAACCGCATCGCCTACGATGAAACGAATCGGAAAATCGGGCAGAATCCACGGGAAAGCTGGCGGATGGTGCCGGACAGCCATCCGGCGATTATCAGCTGGGAACTGTTTGATGAAGTTTCCGCATTACGGGAAGCCGAGCAAGCAATCAGGGATGAGCGGAAAAAGTGGTGCAGACAGCGCAGAAAGAACAATCCGAACATCTTCAAAGGCAGAATCTTTTGCAAAAAGTGCGGAGAAAAATTGGTTTGTCATTGGCAAAGTGATGGTACGCTGTATTTTTACTGTGCATCTTGCCATGTTTCAATTTCAGAGAAAGACCTCTGGAACGGCATCCATAAGGAACTGTACCAGCGGTTAGAAGAACATAAGTACTTGAAAAAGCTGATGCAGAAGAATTCGGGAAAAAGCAATCTTGAAACAAAGAAAGTTGCATTGAGCCGTGAAATGGAACAGGTGTCGGGCAATATCGTTCGGCTGGAATCGCAGAAGCGCAGCGGCTATGAGCGGTATGTTCTCGGAAAACTTTCAAAGGAGAAATTTCTGGAACTGAAGCAGGATGCAGAAAATGAAATTGAGACATTCAGACAGACAAAAGCTGAAAAAGAGAAAGAACTGGCCGTCGTTCAAGAAAAATTGCAGCAGAAAAAGCAGATCGCAGGAAACACCGAAGTCCTTTTGACGGTAGATAATCTGCTGCAGTATGTAAAGAAAATTGAAGTGGACCGCAGGAAAATAACTTATACGGAATTTGTGTTTTAACGAAAAAGGAGAACAGACAATGAAAGAGAAAATCTATGATGCCCGGACAGGAATGGAATATGTCTTGGTGGGTGATTATTATCTGCCAGCCTTGAAACTGCCACGGACCCGTCCGATTGGCCGCTGGGGGATGCTGCACAAGGCGTACCTGAAACTGCGAAAACCAGCCTATTATCAGAGCCTGCTGCTGAATGGAAAGCTGGACGCTGTTTTGGCAGACGTGGAAGAACAGGCAGCAGAGCGATATGAGGTTTTGATCGAGCAGCTGAGCCGGCGGGAGGACGTATCGGAAAAACTGAAAGAAGAAAATCAGATGGAGTGGGTACGCCGTATGAGAAATCTGGAAAATCGTGCAGCAGAAATTGTAAAGGCAGAATTGATCTATACGTTTGAAGGACGGTGAACAGCAGATGATTGGAACCTACTACAGACTTTCCCTTGCGGACGGAGATGTGGGTGCGGATAAGGCCGAAAGCAACAGCATTCAGGGCCAGCGCGGACTGGTAGAGGGGTACATCATGGCCCGCCCCGAACTGGCAACAGAGCCGCGTCAGGAGTACGTGGACGATGGCTACTCCGGCACATCTACAAGCCGTCCTGCGTTTCAGCGGCTGATTCAGGATGCGCAGGACGGAAAGGTGAAAACGATTATCGTAAAGGACTTTTCCCGGTTTGCCCGTGACTATATTGAAGCAGGCGATTATATGGAGCGGATCTTCCCGTTGCTGGGCGTTCGCTTCATCTCCGTCAACGATGGTTACGACAGTGGAATACAAATCGGAAACGATGTACGTGGACTGGAAGTAGCCATTAAGAACATCATCAACGCATCCTACAGCCGGGACCTTTCTGCCAAAATCGCAGCAGCAGACCATGTGATGCAGAGAAAAGGAATGTATCTCGGAGGATACCGCCCGTTTGGATTCCTGCCGGACCCAAATGACTGCCATAAGCTGATCCTAGACCCGGTAGCCAGCCAGTATGTGCGCCTGATTTTTGAACTGGCATTGCAGGGAAACAGGACGGGGACCATCGCAAAAATCCTGAACGAAAAGCAGATTCCAACCCCGGCAGTGTATCATGTGTCGGAAAACCATGTGTACAGCGAGCAGAAAGCATGGGACTTGCAGCGCAGCCACTGGACAAGCGGAATGGTTTACCATATATTGAAAAATGAGAAGTATAAGGGAACCTACGTGGGCGCGAAATTCATTATGCCTGTTCCGTGCAAACATCGGGTCCTGCGCGCTCCCTTGGAACAGCAGGTACGAATCGAGGACAGCCATGCCGCTATTGTGACCCCGGATGAATTTGAACAGGCGCAAAAGGTCATTATGCTGCAGCATGGAAATCATCAGGCAGGGAACTACACAAAACGCCAGTATCCGCTGAAGGGAAAGGTCTACTGTGGCTATTGCCGGAAATTGATGAAATATCGTGTTCTCAAGAAACTTGATCCCTCGTTTAACTGCAGATTTTCAGCCACGGCGGTGGACAGCCCCTGCAAGCGAATCCCGATTTCTGAGAAAATGCTGGAAGAGATTGTCCGAAACGCGCTGACAGTGCAGATAAAGCAGGCGGAGCATATGCTGGAAATCCTGCACGAACGGGAACGCAAAGCGTTGATTTGCTTTTCCGCACTGGAACGGCAGGAAGAAAAGCTGAGTGCAGAAAAGGCAGAGATTGTAAAACAGCGCGTTGCACTGTATGAGCAGTATGCCGACGGAAATATGAGCAAGGAAGAATTCATCCGGCAGAGAGATGCCTACAGAGTGCAGGAAGATGAAAGAATGGAGCAGATTCAAAGGCTGCGTACCGAGAAAGATCAAATTTTCCAGCCTGTGAAAAAGGATACGGATAATTTGCAAGCCATGATGAATACGGTGGGAGAAGCAGGCGATGTGATGCATTTGTCACAGAATGTGGTGGAAGCCTTTATTGACCGCATCGAGGTTTTCAACGATGAACGTGTGAAAATCCATTTTACATTTGAAGATGTGCTGGCAGACCATGCAGAATGAGCCGTAGGCAAAACTAACGCGGCAATTAGAGTTTTTCTTGTAAGAACACGAGATTCATGGTATCATAGAAGCAACGAAAAGTCTGTGCATGGCTACGTGAAAGGGGCAGCAGAGATGAAAGAAATGAATATTCCCGTTGGAGTTTCGGATTTTGAAGAAATTCGTAAAAATGGGTATTACTATATTGATAAATCGGGACTGATTAGCGAACTGCTCAGTAGAACCGGAACGAAAGTGACGCTTATTACTCGCCCCAGACGATTCGGTAAGACATTGGGCATGAGTATGCTGGAAAACTTCTTCGACATCCGAAAGAACAGCAGAAAACTGTTTGAAGGGCTAGAAATTGCAGAGCATCAGGCATTATGTGATGCGTGGATGAACCAGTATCCGACAATCTCTATTTCATTCCGGCAGATAGATGGTCTGAATTTTATGGATGCATATCAGCAGCTTGTCTATGAAATTACTCTTCTGTATCAGAATCACACGTATTTGTTGGATAGTCAGGTGATAAGCAAACAAGAAAAATTTCTTTTTCAGCAGATAAGTGATCGAAAAGCGGAAAAGACGGATGTGCTGCGCTCGATTCAATTTTTAACATTGCTGCTAAATAAGCATTACAACAAAAAAGTAATTCTTCTTATAGATGAGTATGATGTTCCTGTAGCGAAAGCAAACAATAACGGTTACTATACTGAAATGCTCGATATTATGAAAGGCTTAATGCAGGCCCTAAAAGACAATCAAGCACTTCAATTCGCAGTTGTTACGGGTTGCTTAAAGATTGCGAAAGAGAGCATCTTTACAGGAACCAACAATTTTGTATCGGATACTATTACAAATTCTCGTCTGAACGAGTATTTCGGATTTGTACAGAGCGAGGTTGACCAGCTGCTAAAGGATGCCGACCTGACAGAGCAGGCTGAGAATATCAAAAAATGGTATGATGGATACCATTTCGGAGCCTTTGATGTTTACTGCCCGTGGGATG
>ERZ791579.1382-NODE-1382-length-13461-cov-2.602044_pt1 | contig 13461 bp, 17 predicted proteins | sample MGYA00509968_ERZ791579 | MGnify/ENA primary metagenome ERZ791579 (study PRJEB30046, sample SAMN00791924) | human gut metagenome | study: EMG produced TPA metagenomics assembly of the A metagenome-wide association study of gut microbiota in type 2... | reverse complement strand
CGACGAAGGTCGGGATCATGCAGATGCCGGACACGATCGTGCTGAACGTACAGAAGAACATGACCACGCTGTAAGCGTTGACACGCCCCGAAAAGTAGGACAGCAGCGGATAGCACACGGCGTCGCACAGCGAGGTGCAGAATGCAGCCAGCAGCGGCAGGAACGCGGAATCAAACCGCGGGTTTGCCGCGATGTACGCACCTGTGAAGGCGATCAGCATGGCCGGGATGTGCATCTTCGTCAGCCGCTCATGCAGAAACACGACCGAAACGATCGAAATCGTGAACATGGAGATGCGGTTCATGATGCTGACATCCGCCTGAAGCGCGTTTCTGGACGCGTAGAACAGCAGCATGACGGCAAGCAGTCCGAAGAGCGAACGCGCGAACATCTGCGGCCAGTATTTGCGTTCACCGAAGAGCGGCTGGTGGTTCTTGATGAGGATGAAGCTTGCCACGAAGATGCCGATCAGGTTGCGGAAAAACGTCTGCTCCCACAAGGGTATCTCCGGCGAGTTCAGAGCCGCAAAAATCATCATAAAAGAAAAAGACAGCGTAGACAGCAGGGCGAGGATCACGCCCTTGGTCCGCTGCGTTTCACTGATTTTCAGTTGTGCCATGTTCTGGGGCCTCCTTATAAAACGAGCTGAAATTCAGTATAGCGCTGTTTTGCGACACAGTCAATTGTGCAATATCATAAATATTTTGTTGTTGAAGATGTAAAAAACAGGCATGAATAAATGTGCATATTCAACAAAAATATATGCAATTCTTGAAGGGGATTTCGTCTATAGGATTTGTGCCCTTTTTATTGACACATATAGACGCCTTTGCTAAAATTTCTTTATTGTTTGTTACGTTAAAGCACTGCATTATTTTGGATGCGCGCCACGTGTGCCGAACATACCCTACAGGGCAAAGATAGAGAGTCAGAATTCGCAAGTTAGAAAGGAGAACCTACGTGAACTCAACCACGATCCTCATCCTGGTGGCAACGGTCGCAGTCATCGCACTTACATTGATCCCGACCTACATCATCTCCGGACGCAAAAAGACCACTCAGGCCGACTGGGAGGTCGCAGACCGCAGCCTTCCGCTTTATGTCGTCATCGGCACGCAGTTTGCCAGCGCAATGGGCGGCGGCATTCTGGTGGCGCATGTTGGCAATGCGTATACCCGCGGCATCGGCCATTTCATCTATGGCGTGCTGGCGTCATTGCCGTTCATCATCATTATGGTGCTCGCCAAGTGGCTGCGCCGCAACAACTTCACCACCATTCCCGATGTGCTCGCGCACTTCACGAACGGAAATAAGCTCATCCGTATCGTCGCCGGTGTTATGACGGTCTTTGTGCCGTTCGGCTGGGTGACCTCCCAGATCACGGCCTTCGGCAATATCTACTCCAACCTGACCGGCATTGACTACACGCTGCTGTGCGTGCTGTTTGCCGTGTTCGCGCTGGCGTTCGTCATGCCGTCCGGTCTGAAGACCGTCGCATGGACGGACTTCATCTTCTCCTGCTTCATTTCCGAATAAATTCGGATTTAATAAATCATTTTGCATCCTTTTCTCCTTATCTCTGATTAGTATTCCAATCCATCCATTTACCAAATCAAGAAATTTCTGCTTGCAACCATCACTAATCCAACAAACAATATCATTATAGTAAGTAGTTCTCACTGCAAGCACAATTCCAATATCCACCTTGCAACATCCCCAGTTCTTCCATGCATCCGGTTGATACCCTAATGTGATTTCTTACTATTTCTGAACACTGGCATCCTAATCACTTGTGGATTTTCAAAGATTTTTTCCAATTTGTCTTCATCCGCAATATACTTGATTAATGCAAGCATATCTTTGTCCTTTCTTTCCCAGTTAATCATATTATCCATTCCACCATTTGCCCATGCTACCGAAGTAAATTTCCTCATGCTCATTCCTTTACCGTTAATATCAATAAACTGGTACTTAAGGTGCCTATCTTTGAAAAACGTTCGGCTTTTCTGGTATCTATGTTCTTTTTCGTTCCAAAAATTTGTATACCAATACCTATATTCCCTTCAATGATATCTTAATCTTTATTTCCTTGCTCGTCAATCAATTATTCCATCAACTTCGCCACATCTTTTTTTCATCTATATCATATTTTTAGCGAGCAGAATGTCTTTCCAATCGAAAAACTGCACTTCATTTGTCACATAAATACATACTATTCCTAATTTCCCTTCATTTTTACCTTTTCAAACACACAAAATGATCATGTAAATCAATATATCCTTTTCGCCCTGCCACCAATCTTATGTCTGGTCACATTCATAAAATGCTCCAGCATAATGGCAGTCTTCTGAGAGATATTATGTGGATGCAGTGTCTCGTAATTTATAATTGCCTTTGAGCCTGCTGTTGTATCAAATTCCGGATTATCTTCAATAATCTTGGCAATCTTGTAATACATTTTGTAGGTCATATAGTTCTGCAAAACATCCAATATAAAATGCTCTTCTATAGCCTGTCTCATAGAATAGATATGGAAAGGTCTGTAAATCCCTTCTGCATCCTTCTGACCAAACATCTGTAATGTCTTTCCTTTTGGAGTTGCAGTAAATGCAAAGAATGATAAGTTATTATGCATACCCTGCGCTGCCAGTTCATCTAATAGCTTGTCCTCATCATCCTTGCAGTTTCTCTCGTCCTCGTCTTCCATCTCGGCATACTCTTTTAAAATTTCTTCTGTATCAGCTAATGCTCTTTTTAACTTTTTCGCTGCATCTCCGGTCTGTGAAGAATGTGCCTCATCAATAATAATTGCAAATCTTTTATTTGCAGAATCCACCTCTTTATAGATTACTGGGAACTTCTGTAATGTAGTAATGATAATGCCTACACCATCATTAATCGCATCTCTAAGCTGTCCAGAATTCTTATCTATCTTCTTAACCACACCTTCCACATGGTCAAACTGATATACTGTAGACTGTAACTGGCTGTCCAGCACTCGTCTATCAGTAACAATGATGACTGACTGGAAAATCTTATTATCTTCATAATCATGGAGTCCGGTAAGTCTATGTGCCAGCCACGCAACCATTCGCTTTTAACATTGCTCCGGTACTGCGAAGGATCTCTCCTTTGGGATCGGTAATAATAAAAGAACTGTTCATCTGCATCAGATTCGGTTTTACCTCATAGAAAGTTTTTCCGGCTCCGGAACCACCGATGATCAGCATATTGTTATTTAACTTCGTTTGTCTGGTATTCAGACTCATACGCACATTCTGACTTAGGATACGGTTGTTCGTCTCCTCTTTATCCGCTAATACCTTATTAACCTGTTTCACATTTGCCAGTTTGGAAGTACCAAATTCCTTTCCGGGCATATAATTTCGCTGACTGGTATAATACATAACCACACCAATCGCATAGGCAGCCAGTGCATAGCCGACCATGCGGAATGTGTACTCATTAAAATAATCCTTTAAGGGATAGGCACATACCATCTCAAACCGTTCCAGGAAAGCATTAAACTCAATGCCCTCCCTCCATGCTCCTGCCACAAGATGACCTAGATAGGAGGCAAGCACAGCTCCAAGCACGATCAGCAAAATATTCGGTTTCTTCTTTGTTGTCTGCATGACTATCTCCTCCTTACTTCGCTGTGGGTACGGATCACATTCTTATCCGGTGACTGTTTCACTTTCTGATATCTTTCTCTGACCGTCCGCTCCACCCGGTCATAATGCTTGGCATACAGATCTTCTCCCTTCATGGTATAAAGGACACGGTTATCCTCGGAATAGATCTTATAATCCTTTTCCTTATCCAGATAAGTAAGAAGCGTCTTTCCATTGTGAATTTCCATAATGTCCTCTTTTCTGATCCAGATATAACCCACATTGCTACCATACATCCCCGGTACTCTGGTTTTCACCGCATGGTCATTCTCCGCAGCGATCAACTGCTTCGTGATCGTAATGTCCGTCAGTGCCGTATTCTTTGCTGCAGCAATCTGACGCATCCGGTTTGATAATTCCTGGTATCTGTTGATCCGCTTTTCAAAAGACTCCTGATCCATCACCACCGGATAATTTCCCTGCCCATCCGGTTCCGACACAACACCAATCGTCTTTAACTTATGGAGTACATCTTCAGCCTGCTTGGATTCCATCTGAAAATCATTCTGAATATCCTCCACACAGATCGCCTTTTTCTCCATAGCATAGTGACCAACCTTTTCGATCAGCCCGTCAAGAATTGGTTCGGTTACATCCGTGTGGAGACTCTTTTTTCCCTTTTTTTCTTTCTCCAGAAAATCAAGAAGCTGATTCAACTGCTCCTCGTTGCCATTCTTCAGATATTCGTCCATATCAAACATACGACCGTTCTTTAACTTCTGGCAGATCATACGAAGTCTCGGTGCCGCTTCACTGTGAAAAAGCACCTCTGTGATCCCATCCTTTCGATCTGCATCCGGCATCACAGAATATAAAATGCCGTATTTCTTTGCCAGCTTCTGAAACTTTTTTAAGTCCTCATCCGCAAAGGTAAGTACCTGTATGTCTCCACCTTTTTCCAGCAATCCCTTCAGATTGGTCTTACCCATCGTCTTTTCATGTTCCAAAAGACCGATCAGAAGATTCACGGCTTTCTGCATCATCTCAATGGAGCCGCTTCCCACTTTCATGGCAATCTCAATCGTATCGTAGCCGACACGGATAATCTGTACTGCATCACTTATCTCCGACATCCACGCTCCTCCTCTCTCACTTCATAGGCATGGTTTTCAGCCACTGCCATTTCTTCCTGCCTTCTTGTTTCGGCTGTTTCACGAAGTTTCTCACGAATTGCCTGTTCATCCATCTTTGATAACTCCGATGTACTGACCGTGATTCCCTTCTTAGCAAGAAGTTCTGTGATCCTCTGCAATGCTTTCTTTTCTACGTCTCGGTAGATAATGATCGCATTCAAAAGATTTTCCAACTTTTCCTCAATTACCTGTTCTTCTCTCGACATCAATTACCGCCTCCTACTGGTACATCTTATCTGCAAGCAGGATCTGAATCGCCTGCGCCATCTCTTCCACATCAAAGCCACTGTTTATGATGTCCGACACTTCCGTATCCGTAAGACCGGACTCAATCGCTACCTGAATCTGTTCCATCTGGCTTTTGGAAAGGTCTGCTTCTTTCATCTGCTGGATCAGGTTATATTTGGCTTTACTGCGAAAACACTTCTTCCCGGCAAGGGCTAACAGATGCTCCGGTCCTTTCTTACGGATGTGTTCTATCTGCACGATCTGTGTTCCCCCATAACGGTTTGGAACAACTGCCTGATAACCAGCCTGACATCCTGGTGTCTTTTTCTTTTCTTCTGCTACGCCCTCATTTACAGGAACCGTCCGCTCCACATTCTCCACAGACTGCGTCTGATAAGTCTGGTTCAAAAGCTGTCGCTCCAGCTCTCTGCTATCCCTTTCTTTGATCTGTTTTTCCAGTTCCCCGATCGTCCGCTTCATTTCTTCCATCTCCTTTCGCAGATTTCGTGATTCCCGCAAAGCATCATCTCTCTCATCAAGGATCTGGTTTTTCTGCTTTCGATACTCATCCATTTCCTGATCCATACTTTCACGAAGTTTAGAAACCGACTGATTCTCCTCCTGCATCTGCTCCAGTTTTCTGGTAAGCTCTGCTTTTGTTTTCATCAGTTTGTTGAGCTGATCCTGCTGTGTGGAAAGTTCTGCTTCTTTTTGCTCCAGCTTTCCTTCATACTCCTTGCGGATGCTCTCCTCATCCACCGACTCAGTTTTTGGCATCTCATCCAGCTTTTTACTGACCTTCTCAATCAGCTCCGCATTCTGCGATAAAGCGGATAACTGTTCACTGATCGAATCAAGTACCTCTTTTACCTTTTCGTTTTCCTCCGGCACCGCCTGCTTTGCTTCTGCCAGACTATCCTTTACTGCCTGAAGTGCCTTACTGATTGCATGCGCTTTCATATCCGAAGTAACATTCTTCTCGATCACATCCACGGGAACCTCTGATGTGAAACGCAGGATTGTCTTAATCTGCTCTGCACTGTATCCTCCCTCTGCCAGATGTCTCACAAAATCTTCATTAACCTCATTCCTCAGTGCCTGTGATAACTGCTCTGCCTGTCCGGCAGAAAGCTTTACATCCATATAGATTGATACCTGCTTAAATGGCATCCCGTATTCTGACATATCATTTCTGGCAAGCTCGATCATTTCCTTAGAAAATCCCTGTGAACGCCATTTCTTAATAGCACTGCTGACATCAAATTCACTGGGACTTTTTAATACCTCATTCTCCATATTCTGTACCATCCTTTCCATAAAAAAAGACAACCTACCGTTTTGGCTGTCTGGTTTCTCTTTCTCTATTCTCAATCATCTTCTGCTCTCGCTGTTTTTCCATGCGATCCGTTAATTCTGTGATCATCTTTTCTGCAATTACTCGCCTTCGATGTACTGCCTGCCGCTTCTCATAATTCTCAGCGATCCGGTTATGGATTCCGTTCTGGATCATGTCTACCTGCTCTTTCGTATATCCCTGTTCTTTTAGTTTCTCCTTCAGGGATTCATAAGCATGATATTCCTTCTCAAAGAACTCATCCCCCTCCAGATAACTATGGTACGCAGGCTGTAACTGCTCCATCTCCTCTGCTGTCCGAAATAATCCTGAAAACCGCTTTTCTTCTTTACTAAGACTGCGCCGCTCCCGTCTGCTTTCTGCCTCTTTTTCCTTTAGGTTGCTGCAGGCAGCCACCAGTTCCGGCAATGTATGAATCTCATTCTCTACCAGAAACATATACTGCTCATGACATTCATTCAGCTTCCGGATCTCATTCTTATACTGCCAAGCCTTGCTGTAAGGAAGCCGTTTCAAATTACGAATCCTGCATACCTTCGCATAGTAGGTTTTCTGTATTCCGGTGAGCTTTGTTCTCGGCAAAAACTCATCTTCCGCAACCGTAAGAAGCCCTTTCTCTGATCTGTTTGCATAGGATTTCAGATCTTCCAAAGCAATTCTCTGTTCAATCCTATCCTCCGTATATTCTTCCCCCAGAGATTTACATCTGCAATACCGCTGCATACCCGGCGGTTTTACGGCAAGATATTTATTCTGCTTGATCTCGTATCCCATCTCTTTTAACATATCAAGAAATTCTTCCATATCATCGGACTGCAGGATACACGCATCCAGATCCCGCCGGATCATATCTCTCCAGATCAGCTTACCATCCCGAAACTCGTTCCAGTCCTTGTAATATTCATTCTTGTGCTGCCCTGCCATTTCAATCTCCATCGTGGCAAGACCATATTCCTCACACAAACGATTTGTGATCGGCTGGATCACCTTTGCCCAGTCTCCTTTTTCATAGCGGTACTTTCTTCCGGTAATACCATTCACGCTGTTAAAAATAATGTGTCCGTGTGTATGTGCCGTATTATCATGCACCGCATAGATCGCTTCATAGCCTTGACCAAGATATTCTTCCGCAAATTTTCGGATGATCTCGAAAGCAGTCCCTGGTTCCACATCTTCTTCCTCAAAAGAAATGATGATGTGATACCCCTGCCTTTTATCTGTCTTTCCAAACTTCTGCTTTGTTGCAAGCATCTGGTCAAATGCCTTTTCCGGCTGACAGTTAATCCCCGTTACATAACGCATATTTTGCGTCTTGTTCGGATCTATAATATAAGTAATTGCCGTCTGTAAATGTCTCCCGGCAAACTTTCTCCCACAGTCATTGATCGTAAGAATCTTAGTGATAGCCACAGTCGTCCACCACCTTTGCCAGCGTTTCATTCAAACGCCGCATATAGGCAATGAGTCTTTCCTTATCCGCAGTACGATACAGATTAGAGTTATTATTAAACACAATCTCATTGATGTTGACTCCGATCCGGTTGACCTCATTGATCAACACCTTGATTCCACCACGGATCTCCGGATAATCACTGGGCTGCTGTGTGATCAGCAAGCGGAAATAATCGGATTCTGTCATTCCCGCTTCTTCTGCCTTTTTACGAAAAGCAGCGGCATCATCTATCGTCAGACGATAATGCTTTACCACATCTTTCGCCATCAGCGCTTCCTCCCTTCTTCCCTATGTGCTGCATCCTGATACTTCATATCTTCATGGACCGCTAATGCTTCCGGCATCTGTCCTCCCGCCTGCCCGATCATGGCTCTCGCAACATTTCTCACATCACGACCATAAATTGTCTGGGCAAACATTTGATTCAATGCCGTCTCATCCTCCTTCAGTGCATCATAGGTAAACTTATATTCACAATATTCCGCAAAATCTTTCGGATGATCGACAACCGCCCTTGCTTCCTCTAACTGTTCATAATTCCATTCACAGACCAGATCAATTACCTCATCCATGGTATAAGGAACACGCTGACCGTTTTCTTCTGAAATATCCACACGCATCAGCCTTCCATCATCCAATGTGAGCATAAAATCATGCCCCTGCATATTGCCAAGGATCACTTGTGCATCCTCTTTGGAAAGTTTGATCTCTGACTGCAGTGCGTTGATCGTGATCAAAAGCTCCGACGGTTGTTTGATCTCATATACATCGCTCATCTTCCGGTACACCTCCTTTTCTTTATCCGTGCCAACTTTCAGGTTACATTTCCCTGGGAGTTCGGAAACCACGCCTTTGTGGTTTCGCCAGATACGCATTTTGTGTCACAAAATGCCAGCAAAAAAAGATTTTGGCTGTCTGGTTAGGGGCTGCGCCACCTAAAACCCCCTATTTCTCACGAAAGATTCCAAATGATATAGGAAATGCTATCAAAATTCCCAAAATATATAGAATCTGATAGCATTTTCCCTTAAATGATATAATAAATGATAGCATTTTCATCACCCGGATTTGTTCGTGATATAGTTTTTGATAGCAAAATCCAAAAAATATATAGTTTCTGCTATCAGCTTTTCTCAAAATATATAGCTTTTGATAGCACACATTCTTCCTGTTTCCGGCAGATATATAGTTTTTGCTATCTTTCTTCAAAAATGATATAGAAAGTGCTATTATTTGAAGCGTTTTTCTATAGGATTTGATAGCATCTTATTTTTCCGCTCAGAAACAAGCCATTCATTCACATCTTTATATTCTGACGGAACTATTCTGCCCGTCACTGAGTACCCAAGCCCTTTGTACTTTTCCATCATCTGCTGTTCTGCCTTCTGTCCGGCTTCATCATTATCCAGGCAAAAACTGATCCTACGGATATCCGGATAATCTTTGAGATACCTGTCCAAAGGAGCATCTGCAACCATTCCAAGTGCAAGCAGGTCGCATTGCTTATCCGGATAGATCGTCATATAGCTTAAAAGATCAATCGCCGCTTCAAACACCACGATCTCAATACAAGCCTCCCGGTGTAAATGAAATCCATACTGTTTGTCGTTGCCCTCCACATCACACTTAAAGCTCTTTCCACTCCGGTCAAACACTCCCCGCATACTGGCAAACTTCGGAGTACCGCTTGCATCCGTCCCCACAAAGACCACATTGTGATAATTCTTTGCTTCATAAAGGATGCCGGCTTTTACAAAATGATCTACCACCTCTTTAGCAATTTCTCTCTGATTCACCAGATAGTTATACAGATAAGCATTACTCCCGGCATACTCCGGAAGTACAAATTCTTTTCTTTCCTCTGCTGCGATCCCGTTTGGTAAGATAACACCATGCAATGTTTCCTTTGATTCCAGTCTTCTATACCCGGTAAAATCAAGAAGCCAGAACACAGCTTCTTTTACATCCATTCCTGCAAATACCCGTAAAAAATCAATCTGGCTTCCGCCATTCTCTCCTTTCTCATACCTTCTGGACCATCGGAACCAATGTGTCCGGTTATAGATCCGGATGGAATCCATTTCCTTTAAGGTGTGGTACTTCCCGATCCGCCGGACGGTATATCCCAGATGAGACGCCACAGCACATAAGTCTACCGACTTCGCGATCCTAAGTTCTTCTTCCGTGAACCTCATGAGCATCTTCTCCTTTCTCCGCAACAAGCTGTTCATTCCAGTCCATGAAATGATAATCCTCTGCCAGATGAATACATGGATTCTTCATAATGCCCTTTTCCCGAAAGCTGAAATATTCCTTATTATCGCCTCCCACGATGATATGGTCCATCAATGGAATCCCGACAAGACCGGTTACCTTCTGCATCCGATCCGTTAGACGAATATCATCCTTGGATGGTGTCAGATCACCGGAAGGGTGGTTGTGTACCATGATCAATCTGGCAGCGTTTGATGGATAAAAAACTCACACAAGCTGAATTGGCTGAAATTCTTGATCTTTCATTATCATATTTGAAAGACTTGGAGCGCTTTAAGAATACTCCCAGCCTTGAGGTTTTTGCCAAAACCATACAATATTTTAATTTATCTGCTGATACTGTAATTTATCCAGATAAAAACCTGAACAACAGTACATACCAAAAATTACAAAGACATCTACTTCAATGCGATGAGAAACAGCTTAAAACTCTCCTCGCAATCGCAGAAGCTGTCCTATCAGTCGATGACACTCGCACAGACAATTCTGATATTTAATTTTTGCTCTAATATTCAAGGTTCGTTTTGTCATAAAATGAACCTTTTCTATTATTTATTCAACTGTTCAAAAATATCATTTGCCACACTATCTTTTTCAATAATTCCCATACCACACAATAAGAACAGACAATCTATATATCCCTGACAATAAGCCTGTTGAGCCTCTAGTGATGCATTATCTTCCAAGCATTCTATCCATTTCTGAATAATTCTTTGTTCGTTTTCCTTCATATGCTTCATCCGCTCTTTTCCAATCGCCTGTATCTTTTCCAATTCATTTTTAGCATTTTTCTGTCCTGGTATCTGAATTATTGATTTTTTCGATAAATTTTCGCCACGCAATTGTTGCATAAATTTCGCCACTTGGTTCCATATCTGATCACTTTCCATATTTTCGCCTCCATTCTTGTATGTAGTATTTACATATTTAGAATTGTTACACCACACAGTTAAAAACGGATTTTAATCACAAGGCACATTTCTTACGCTTGTAATATTTTAATTATTACACGTGTAAGACAAATAGCCAAGTTTTTATTTGACTTTGTATATAGTGGGCTTTATAATAAAATATGTATATTACACTCGTAAGAATTAGGAGGTGTCTACATGAGTGCTTTACCACAAATATCAGAAGCTGAATATGAAGTGATGAAAATTGTTTGGAAGTATGCTCCTATTAACACAAATGAGATTACTGAAAAACTTTTAGCAACATCTTCATGGAGTGCAAAAACTATACAAACCTTAATCAAACGCCTTGTTAATAAAGGAGTTCTGACCTACGAAAAAGATAGCCGGGTATTCGTTTATTCACCTTTAGTGAAAGAATCTGATTATATTGATCAAAAAAGTAAATCTTTTTTAGAACGATATTTTCATGGGGATATCACCGCTATGTTATCCACATATATTGAAAATGACCACTTATCCGAAACAGAACTGGAAGATTTACGCTCTCTTCTTTCCAAAAAAGATCCTACAGGAGGTTCCACGCATGGATGAATTTATAACCCATTTTTTATTATGCAATATTGTTATCAGTATTATTATTGGCATTTTTTTAGTATCCAAGTGGATCTTTAAAAACACTCTGACAAGCCGGATGCAGTATAATTTATGGTATTTTTTACTTGTTCTGCTTTTAACACCATTTTTTCCAGTACAAAGTAAACAGTTTCCTGACCTTTTTTCCTGGCTCAATCATGTAATTATATCACCGGCATTTCAAACAGATCAAAATAAAACCGTAGTCTCCCCTGCAACCCTCTCCAATTCTTCTGACTGGATGAACGAATTTACTATCTCTGTAAATTCCAGCACTCCGACAATTATCAGAAGCATTTTGTTATGTGTATGGATTGCCGGTATGTTTGTAGTGCTCGTGTTGGTACTAAAGTCCTCACTGCAATTGCGTTCTTTAAAAAGATCCGCACTTCCTCTTCAAAATACCACTATATGCAAACTATATAAACAATGTTTATTCGAGATGAAAATCACAAGGAATATCCCCATTTATAGCACTGCTTTCCTAAAAACACCTATTATTACAGGCATTTTTAAAACCAGAATTTATATGCCAATTCATCTGATATCGGATCATCAGAAAACGGATGTGCGCTATATCTTGCTGCACGAATTACAACATTATAAACACAAAGACTCTCTTGCCAATTATCTAATGTTTCTTACAGCAATACTATATTGGTTTAATCCTATCGTCTGGTATGCGTTAAAAGAAATGCGTAATGATCGAGAGATTGCCTGCGATACTTCCGTTTTAAAAATGCTTGATGAATGCGATTATGAAAAATATGGAAATACACTGATTAATTTTGCTGAGAAGATTTCCTCTTCTCCTTTTCCGTTTGCTGCAGGTCTTGGTGGAAATATCAAACAGATAAAACGGCGTATCATTAGCATTGCTTCTTATAAAAATCCCTCTTTTCATAAGAAGGCAATTGGAATTATCGCCTTTATGCTGATTACTGCTGGAATTATAAGTTTTACTCCTTTTATTTCATCCTATGCTGCTATCAACGATCAATATAACTGGAATTATTCTTCAGAAAATATAACGCAGACCGATCTTTCTTCATACTTTAAGAATTATGAAGGCAGCTTTGTTTTATTTAATTCCAATCGTGATAGCTGGACTGTGTATGACATGGAACATGCCACCCATCGTATATCTCCAGACTCCACTTATAAAATATATGATGCACTTTGGGGATTAGAGGAAAATATTATTACACCACAAAACTCCCTACTTATATGGGATGGAAAAGACTATCCTTTTGAAGCATGGAATACTGATCTGACACTAGATTCTGCTATGGCAGCCTCTGCTAACTGGTATTTCCAGACAATAGATGAACGTCTTTCCCTTACTCGTATTCAAAATTATCTAAACAAAATTGAATACGGAAATAAGGATATAACGGGTGGATTATCTTCCTATTGGCTTGAATCCACCTTAAAAATTTCTCCTGTAGAACAAGTGGAACTTCTGAAAAAATTACAAGCCAACAATTTAGAATTCCATTCCAACAACCTTCAGGCAGTAAAGAATTCCATTCTTCTTTCATCTGTCAATGATAAGAAACTTTACGGAAAAACCGGTACCGGACGCATAGATGACAAAGATGTGAACGGTTGGTTCGTAGGTTATATCGAAACAACAAATAATACCTGCTTTTTTGCCACCAATATCAGTGCAAATAGTGATGCTACTGGAAATAGTGCAGCACAAATCACCATGTCTATCTTATCTGACATGAATATTTGGAGACAATAAAAATTTCACATGTCTTTTAATTATCAAAGAGATTGGATAAACATACAT
>ERZ791579.1373-NODE-1373-length-13495-cov-3.842411_pt1 | contig 13495 bp, 9 predicted proteins | sample MGYA00509968_ERZ791579 | MGnify/ENA primary metagenome ERZ791579 (study PRJEB30046, sample SAMN00791924) | human gut metagenome | study: EMG produced TPA metagenomics assembly of the A metagenome-wide association study of gut microbiota in type 2... | reverse complement strand
ACGGTGTCTATACCACCGTTGCCACCCCCATCGCCGGAGCCTCCCGCCCCGGCACCGGAGACATCTTCGCCTCCATCCTCGCTGCCGATGCCGTCCGCGGGGAGACACTACTAACCTCCGTGCAGAAGGCTGCGAACTTCGTAGGACTGTGCATCGCCGGAAGCGAAAAGGCAGGAACGCCCGTGCAGGAGGGCGTGGTGTTTGAGAAGTATCTGGCGGCGCTGTTGTAAAAAAGGCGACGGCTTTTTCTTTTACCGTCGCCCGACAGAGCGGATTATTTAGTCATTCCAATTGGGTTCACCAACATTATAACTCTGATCTGCAACAGGTTCGTTAGGGTTATCGTAGCAGCTTTCAATAGTCAGGTGAAACTCCGGTAAGCTATCACAAGTGTTCGACTTATTTTCCAGTTTACTTGATGCATCGTTTCCGGTTACATTCTCTGTTGTTCCGCGCCCCGTGTCAGTTCTATAACCGAGAAGTGTTCCCATGTTATCCCGATAGTAGGTATAAATGTTCTGAACTCGTTCCCAAACCAGCTCGTCAAAATAAACGTCGCTCCTTTGGCTAACCATGCTTTCCACATACTGACGAAGATCGGAATAGAACAAATCGCTGACATCATAGCAGACATACTGTTCGTCCTCATAGATCTTGTACTTCTCCATCTGTTCAAAGGTCAAAAGTTGACCGCGGATAAAGGCATAGTCCTGCGTGGTATGAATTTCATTTTTTTCGTATATGAAAACATAAATCAAGGGAATATCCACACCGCCGTCGATTTCACCTTTGTGCTGCGGGATGTAGGCGCTTAAAACCATCGCACATTCTTCCGCGGAGGCGCCAATGATTTTGTCATACCCGTCCGTTGATCGGCGATGCAGACCAGTTAGCTGCAATTGCATATCCGCAGGCACAGCAGGGTCAAAAAGGACACTTTCGGCGCTGTCAATCAAAGTTAACTCATTTGGTGACACGGAGGGCACGATGTTTATATCCATTTGTTCCAACACCCTCTGGCAATGTTCCAGATATTCGCCAGCGAGCCGATTTCTTTCATTAATATCCAAAGTGTAGCTTTCAAAGTATGGTCTGAATTCTTCCATAATTTCTGATATCAGTTCCGGATCAGCGTCAACCGGAGTAATCGGCGCCACGTCAACTTTTTCGGTTGGGACAGATTCTGCAAATTCAACCGTACACATCCAATCCTGTCCAAATAAGAAGTTGTTATTTGTCAACACCAAGTAGTACAAATCATCATCCGAAATCGGTGTCTCCAACAGTGATATATCATAGGCATCTGAAAGATCAATTACCATCGTACCGCTTGAGTTAGCAGGTATCTCGGTGTTGCTGAAAGACACCTTTCCCGAAAGCGGTTTAACTTCCTCGCTGGTAGACCAGCGCATTAGTTTAAGTTTCGATTGAAAATTAAGCTCTTTGTCAGACCTATTTTCTACTTGAACAGAAATTACACCATTTCCCTCATATGTGGCAGACAGAGAAAGTTCATCTCCGGATAGGGAGGAAAACAAACTGTTTGCAAAAACAGTCATAGAAAAGAAACAAAAAACTGCTGCAACTACTCCCCATTTCACCCATACCGGCTTTTTCTTCACCCGTATGTTGGGAGCTGCTTCCTGAATATACTTTGTGCTGATGTTACCAACCGCCTCGGAAATATCTTCACGTTTCATACTGTAAATCCCTCCCCCTTCAAATAATCCCGCAGTTTGTCCCTAATACGGGAAAGTCGCACTGACACGGTATTACTCTTCAGACCAAACTGTTTTGCAAGTTCCGAAATAGAATAGGCATACCAATATCGACGAACAAAGAGTATTCGACTCTCTGCATCCAGTGTATCCAGAAAATAGTCAATCTGCCGGGTAAGCTCCTTTGCGGAAATCTCCGCCTCTACACTTTCAGAGGAGGATACACATTCCTCCAGTTCGTCTAAAGCCGCATCGTAAAAGCTGTTGCGCTTGACAGATGTATTCGCGTGATACTTTTTTATGGAGAGGTTACGGACAATTCGACAGATATAGGTAAGCAACGGGTTTGGATTTTGAGGCGGTATTGTATTCCATGCTCCTAAATAAGCGTCGTTAACACATTCCTCTGCATCGAGGATATTGTTCAAAATATTTTTTGCGACCTTGTTACAGGCATTTCCGTACTTCGCCGCCAACTCCATGATTGCCCGTTCAGAGCGCATATAGAACAAATCAATAATTTCACTATCGTTCAAATCATCACTTCCTTTCTGCCTCACCTATATACTACGAATTAAGAGAAAGATATTACAAGAAAAACAAATATTTTCAAATTTAACAGACAGTGTCTGGGATATTGAGTATCTCTTCCTGATGATTGAAAAAAGCCAGATTTCTACTTTTCTCTATGAAAGCTAAAAAGCAAAGATTCCATTGACTTTTCTTTTCCGGGACAAGGATTTTTTATTTCTCCCATAAAATAACTATAATTTGCAAATTATAATTGCCGTCTCCATAATTACCGCCTGAAAGTCTGTTATTATACTCCAAGCGGTATTATTTTTATCAAATCATAGATAGAACTTTCAAAAATACCGCCTGATGGATAATAACTCCATTCAGGCGGTATTATAACGATAATTTTTCAAATGAAAGAAGATTTTTTACTGCCGCGATATAAAAGTAACTCTGTCCGGCAGTATTTTATTTAAACTCCACCACAACGCTGCCCATGGCACATTCCAACTCCATATTTTTAGAAGCGTTGTTGTTGATCTGTTTCTCCTGTGCCAGGCCGTTGTAACTGTCATCACCGACTTTCAGTTCACCCATGCCGCAGCTTAAATCGTAGTTGAAATCCGTCTGCGTTCCTGCCAGTGTCAGTTTCAGTTCTCCCATGGAGCACTCTCCGTCCAATCGTTCGGTCACATCTCCGTTCAGATGGACGGATCCCATTCCTACTGACACCTCTGCCACGCGGCTGCTCAGTTCTTCTACTGTCATCTGACCGGCACCACAGTCTAACTCTACCTGGTCAGCCTCCAGTTTTTCAAACGTCATCTTGCCGGCACCCACATTGGCTTCCAGCGCCCCCGTCTGCAATTCCTCTACACTGAGGCTTCCGGCGCCCAGATCCAAAGAGGTATTTTCAAAATAATATCCCTCAGGCACATACAGGCAGATGGAACCGCCCAGATTACCTTCACTGTTGCTGCTTACTTTTGAGGTTCCGCGGATCTCCATCGTACCGCCTTCCACATATCCCTGGAACTTTCGCATTCCATCGGCTTCTACCCGGAAGCAGTTATCCTCTGACACCTGAATCTTCATGACACAGCCACCGGCCTGCACCTGTAGATCCGTGATGCCCTGACTGTCATCCCCCAGAACATACAGCTCTATCTTTCCCGACCTAACTTCATAATCTGAGTCATAATCCACATTGTCCTCCAGATCATAGTGCACATCGCCCATATTTTCCCGGATCTGCTCCGTCACACCGTTGCTCCAGTCATCCACCTCTTCTCCGGAGATTCTTCCCAGGGTAACCGCTGACAGGATCTCCCCCGGCGAAACATGCGTGGAGCCATTCCCCAGGCTTCCGCTCACTCCCAGGATTAGTCCCAATAATATTAATATCAACGCTGTGATGGCACAGCCCTTCATAAATTTTCTCATGCTTCTGCTTTACCTCTTTTCTGGAATAATCCTCCGATCCAACAACAGATCGCCGGTGTGGCGATTCCCGCCATGGCCACGGTCAGCATCAGGAACAGAAGTCCGACACCTCCGCAGATCAGTCCGGCACCGATCAGGCACATTCCCACAAAGGGATGTGTAAACATACTGATGATCCCTACTGCCACCAGTGCGATCAGAAGCAGTATCAGTGCTGCTGCCGTTGCCCCGAAACCGATGATCAGTCCGAACCATGTGGCGATCAGCCCTGCCGCCACGCCGATACCGGCGGAAGCTGCTCCCAGGATCACCGGGGATGCCAAAATACACAAAATGACGATCAGCACGATCATACCGGTGGACATTCCTTCTTTTTTCCGAGAGGACACTGCTCCAGCTGCCTGTGCTTCATTTTCCTGCCCAAAGCCTGCCTCTCCGGCACCGCTCTCCGCGCCGGAATCCGCCGGATAAGTGATCACCGCACGGTTGTCCGCATTGATCTTCTGGTAAATATTCTCTCCATAACCGTTCCCGAAAATGTCCTTTTTGATGTTTTCCGCCACCTTGGCAGGATTTCCCAAAGCCTCAATAACGTTCTGTTCATTTTCCGGACCCGCATCATTAAAATATTCATTATAGTATTGTAATGCTTCCTCCCGCTCTGTAGCGGAAATATTCTGCAACAGACTTTCCAGCTGCCTCATAAACTCCGTTCTATTCATTCTACTATGTTCTCCCATCTGCGCCTGTTTACGCCTCTGACCTGTCACTTAGTTTTCCTTCAAACAATCCCGTGATTTTATCGCTGTAGCTACGCCACTCACTTTCATATAAATGAAGCTGTGCCCAGCCCCTGCTGGTGACTTTGTAATAACGCCTCGTTCTGCCACTGCATTCCCGGTCATATACTTCCAGACATTCGTCCTTCTGTAATCGCCGAAGCACGGGATACAGGGTGGATTCCGACAATTCGATCACCTGCCGGACCTCCTGCGTGATCTTGTAGCCGTAGGTTCCTTCCGGTTCCCGGGCCACCACCGCCAGTACGATAGCATCCAGCAGAGCTGCTCCTGTATTAAAAAGCATCCTATCGCTCCTCTCTGAAATTTGCGGCTATCCGCCTTTCCTTACAATATTATATGCCGTATAGTATTGCTCTGTAGCTATACTATACGGCATATAATATCATGCGTCAATATAGAGAAACCGTAAGAAATTCTAAAGACTTTCCAAAGATTCCACAATGGCTTTGCCATCATGACCGGGGCTACTCCGTTAGTTTTCCATCCGCCAGAAATATGCACTGTACGCCGGCAGAAGACTGCCGCCGCCAAAGTCATGTTTCTCTCCGGTGATCAGATCCACTGCAGTTCCGCATCCGGCATCAAAATGCGCCATGAAATCCGCTCCATCCGCATTGATAGCCACCATGACTCTCTCATGCTCCGACTTTCTTTCGAAAATGCATTGCTTATTGGTCAGCAGTACTGAACGGAAAGCACCGTAATTTAATGCTTCCGAATGCTTCTTTGCCTCTGTCAGCTTGCTGATCCAGTCACACAGACCATTCCACTCCGGCTTATCAAAGCAGGGACGCAGAGCGGGATCGCCGTCTTCTTTTCTGGCTTTAAAGCCCCATTCGCTTCCATAGTAGACACAGGGGATCCCCGGCATACCGAATGCCATGGCATAGATCAACGGCAGATGCTTCTCATTACTCAAAATACTTGCCACTCGGGTCACATCGTGGTTATCCACAAAAGACAGCAGGTGTTTTCCCTTATACAGGGTCCAGTTCTCCGGTCCGAACTGACGTAACAGGGAATGTACGATCTCGAACATATTCATACTGTTGAAACTGCTGTAAAGTCCCTTGTAGCACTCGTAGTTCGTTGCGGAATGCAGCATCTGATCGTTCATCAGACGGTTGTAGTCTCCGTGAAGCATCTCTCCCAATAAGAAGAAATCCTGTTTGTAAGCGCTGGTTACTTCCCGCAGTCTTCTGACGAAATTTTCATCCAGACTGTAAGCCACATCCAGTCGCAGACCGTCAATACCGAATTCATCGATCCAGCCCTTGACACTGTCCAGCAGATAGTTCACCACATCGGGATTCTGCAGGTTCAGCTTCACCAGATCAAAGCAACCTTCCCAGCCCTCATACCAGAGTCCGTCGTTGTAATTGGAATTGCCACCGAAGTCGATCCGGTAGAACCAGTTCACATACGGTGAATTCTCCCGGTTGCGGATCACATCCTGGAACTGGGCAAAGCCTCTGCCCACATGATTGAACACACCGTCCAGCACGACCCGGATCCCGGCCCTGTGCAATGCGTCGCAGACCTCCTTAAAATCTTCGTTGGTTCCCAGTCTCACATCGATCTTACGATAATCTCTGGTATTGTAACCATGAGTATCCGATTCGAATACCGGGGAGAAATATACCGCGTTCACTCCCAGCTTCTGCATATGGGGGATCCAGTCCTCCACACGTTTGATCTCATGTCTCTGTACTCCGTCATTTTCAAAAGGAACTCCGCAGAATCCCATGGGATAGATCTGATAAAAAACACTTTCATAAGCCCACATATTAGTCACCATACCTTTCATTGACTGATCCAGTACCGTTTTGTTTTTTTATCCACAACGGTTCTTTTGCTATTATACACCATTTTTGAACCGTCTGTCGTTTTTCTGTGTAAAACCCCGAATAATCCACAAAATCCACCGACTTATCCACATATACACATGTGTCATATGTGGTTATGTGGATTGTCATATCGGATATCAACTCGTGTATCACATTGAAAATCATCCCTTTTGCCACAACCAGGCATCCCAGAAGCGCTCCACCTTTTTGGCTACCGTATCCACGGTCACAGGCTGCACCTGTTCCCACTCTCTGGGGAATAATCTCCGGTAGGAATACTGCTGAAACCGATCATCCAGCAGAACAATGATACCCACATCCTCCGCCGTCCGGATCACGCGGCCTGCCGCCTGCAATACTTTATTCATTCCCGGATAGCGGTAGGAATAATCGAAGCCGTTCTCTCCGTCCTCATCAAAATAGCCCTTGAGGATCTCCCGCTCACAGCCTACCTGGGGCAGTCCGGTTCCTACTACAATGACTCCGATCAGACTGTCCTTCTTCAGATCGATGCCCTCTCCGAAGATTCCCCCCAGCACGCAGAAGCCGATCAGCGTCTGCTCCTCTTCCTCCTCGATCTCCATACCGATGAGACTTTGCAGGTCACATTCCTCATTGCCCCGGAAGCGATTCAGGAAGTATTCACGCTCTTCCTCATTCATGGATTCCTGTTGGACGAGACATTCTTCTTCCTCTGTCATAAAATACTGTTCATAGATCTCGTAAATATGATTCATAAAGGAATAGGACGGGAAAAATATCATGTAATTGCCGTGCCGGTTCTTCACCACTTCGTGAATGTAACGGGCAATATTGTAGTATTCTTCCTGGGATCTTCTGCTGAACTTGCTAGTCACATCCCCGGCGATCAGTATGGTACGCTTCTCGGGATCAAACACCGAGTGGGCATACACCTCGTAATCCTCCTTCTCACCGCCCAGCAGGTTCTTGTAATACTGGATGGGCAGGAAGGTAGCGGAAAAAAGGATCGTACTGCGTCCTCTGAGCATGCATTCCTTCAGGTTTTCTCTGGGATTCACGCAGAACAGCTTCAGTTCAAAGCTGCCATCCTCACACAATCTGGTATATTTCACATAGTTTTCATCTTGTCTCTCGTAAATATCCAGAAAATGACTGAGCTTGAAATAGAAGTCCAGCAGATTCTCCCGTACTTCCAGGCTGACCTTCTCCTGCTCCTCCAGATAATCACTGATCACAGCGTGCAGTCTGGTCAAGGGCTGCACCAGCATGTCAATATCATCCACCAGCCGGTACCCGTCACAGTCCCGCTTCATGGACAGCAGCTGTGCGTTACACTTCTCCAGCAGCTGGCTGATCCGTTCCGCATAGCCTTCCCGCACAAAGGTACTCTTTCCGTCAGACTTTTTCCCTTTGTGTCCCCTTACATAGAGGGAATCGGTACCGTCTGTTTCCTCCAGGGTAATCTCCTGTGGCAGTTGTTTTGACATGCCTGTCATTTCTAATGTCATCTGCCCGGAAATCCCGTCTTTATCACGCTTTTTCTGGGCTGCTTCTTCCATTTCCGACGTGATTGTCTGTTTGATCTCCCGCTTGAGTTCCAACAGATTTTCCTTCCGTAGCGGTGCACTGTACATCTCCCGGCCCCGCTCTAAGAGGTTATGTGCCTCATCGATCAGAAATACATAATTCCCCTGACTGCCGTCCCCGAAAAATCTCTTCAGATACACATGGGGATCAAAGAGGTAATTATAATCTCCGATAATTCCATCTGCAAACAGACTTAAATCCAGTCCGAATTCAAAAGGGCATACCCGATATTTCAGGGCATATTCTTCTATTTTGCTTCTGGTAAAGCTCTCTTCGTGGGTCAGAAGATCATAGATAGCCTCATTGACACGGTCAAAATGCCCCTTTGCATAAGGGCACTGCTCCGGATTGCACTCCGTATGACCCTGAAAACAGATCTTCTCCTTGGCTGTCAGGATAATGCTCTTAAAGCGCAGTCCCTTCTGCCTGAGCAAAGAAAAGGTGTCCTCCGCCACCGTCCGGGTGATGGTCTTGGCGGTAAGATAGAACAGCTTGTCTCCCATATCCTTTCCCATGGCCTTTACCGTGGGAAAGATCGTGGATATGGTCTTACCGACTCCCGTAGGAGCTTCAATAAATAATTTTCTCTTATGATAAATGGTCTGGTACACATAGCTGACCAGCTCTTTCTGTCCATCCCGATAGTCGAAGGGAAACTGCAGCTCAGCAATGGACTGCTGCCGCAATTCTCTCCACTGCCAGGTATAGTCCGCCCATTTGCGGTAATCACTGATCAGCTGCTGGAACCAGGCTTCCAGTCTGACGAATTCATAATCTTCATAAAAATAGCGGATATCTTCCGTCTCTATATTGCAATAGGTCAGCCGCACCCGGATATAGGGCAGCTCCTTTTGCAGGCTGTACATATAGGCGTAGCATTTCGCCTGGGCAATATGTAAAGGCAAGGGTGCCTTCAGCTTCGACAGATCTCTATAGGTTCCCTTGATCTCATCGATGGTGGTCTCTCCATTCTGCTCGATGATGCCGTCGGCCCGCCCTTCCACGATGATGACATAGTCCTCCGTGGGATGGGTGTATTTTAATGCCACTTCTGCCTGATACTCCGCACCCATACGGCGCTGGATCATACGGTGGATCCGGCTGCCCTCCTGCATGGCATTCTCCGGGGATCCCTGCCTCCTGTCGTCGATGTCGCCACTGCGCAGGATGAACTCTACAAGATTACGTACCGATATTCTGACTTCTCCTGCCATGTGACTTCACCTCCCTCAAACAAGTCCCTACGATACCCAGATGCCTACGGCTTGTTCCGTGCTGCGCACTCTCACAAGCCTCCCCACTATTCGCATATCGTGGGGGCGGGGCTAAAGGTCTTTCATCCACTTATGAGCAAGCTCAAGTGGATTTAGACCTTTGTCCCCTGGCATCATATAATAAAACTACCCAGGTAAATAGTACTCTATCTTACCTGGGTAGTCAAATGACATTCTGTTGTTGAGAAATACTGACCTGTCAGTGCATTAACATGCAATCGCACACTGCTTCAGCATCTCTTCGAATTTATCATTGTAGCCGTCATAGGACACGGTCAACGGCTTCGTGAAATCCAATCCGTACACTCCAAGGAATGATTTGGCATCGATTACGTATCTGTTATAGCATATATCAATATCAAAATCACACTTTGAAGCTACATCAACAAAATGTTTCACGTCTTCAGGTGTCAAACGGATCGTCTTTAACATTTCTTGTTCCTTCCTTTCAATAGTAAGTTCGATCGTAAGTAAAATAATACACCGGGTACTTTCCCCTCACATCTGAAATCATTACTATTATAGCCAACCATCCCCAAATGTAAAGCTGTTTTTTTCTTCCAGAAAACGCACATTTTGGGCATTTTTACCACTCTGTTATCATTTTCACAATATATGTTCGCCGTATGGAAAACCTTTTCGGCGTTTTGTATATTTGTTGCGTTACCGCGGTAAAATATAAATCCCAAATTGGCGAAATCTACCGAAATTCCACCATATATTCTTGGAACCTCAGCGGAAGCATATTTCGTTGCAGATCCCTGTTTTCACGTTCTTTTATGGCTATTGTATGACAGAAGGAACGGAAAAGTTCCCGGTAGTGCTGTTCCGCAGCGGACAGTTTCTCCGTCTCAGATCTTACTTTCTCCCAGGCATCCTTCCCTTGCAGCGTATACCAGGGCTTTCCCGCCGGATGTATTCCGAACAGATACCGGCCTGCATCGAACACCAGAAAGTCTTCCATGGGAAAGCGGTCTGCAAAATGCACCATCAGAAAGGTCAGAATATTATTCTTCGGCGCGATCTTCGAATAGAGGATTGTATTCTCCAATTCTTCAAACCGCGTAAATCCTTTCAGATGGTGATACTCATTTCCGGCGCCTCTGGCCAGGCTGAAGGTCTGGTTTACATACGTGTCTGCCATGGCATCCAGCAGATGTCCCGGCGGACACTTCTCGGAAAGCCCCTTTGCAATGGTACGGTATACCGCCTGGGCCTTTTCCGGCTTCGGGGATGAAAGAGCCAGACACAGGCTCTCATAATCTTCCTCCCCAAATCTGCGTTTCAATGTCCGGATCACCTTCACCGTCTTCTCCGGATCCGGCACCACCTCCACAGACTCAGAGAACAACAGATTCTCCTCGATGGTCGTGACCATGGTGTCCCGAGCGGGAGAATGATCTTCATAAGTATTATAAATGGCAGTGAATATCCCTTCTAACGAATCCTCGCAATGATATATTTTCATATAATAAGTTTCACCTCCCGCTTTTTCTGTTCTCTTCCCCTTCTGCCGCTGTCAACCTATCATTTTGCATTGCCTTGCTTCTGCAAACGGCCGTCATCTACCGGTACAGGACCTTACGTTTACCTGCCAATGCAGGCAGTCAGGAAATGTTTCCCTGTACGCTGTGCGCTACAGTTCTCCCACTGCTGCAGGCAGCACTTCCTCCTGCCGTACCCCGTTCGGGAACATCCCATCATCAAACAAGGTCATCTGCCGGTAACTCATGCCATCGCTGCCGAACCGGATCCGTTCCTTCGGATCCGTCAGATTCCGCACGATATAGTCCTCCTCCAGCTTCGTGGGATACATCATCCTGCCACCACAGGTAATAAAATAAACAGCCCGTTTCATCACCACGCCCAGCTTCTTCAGATCCTGAAACGTAAGCTTTGTGCTCCTCCTGGCACTAAGGATCCGTCTGGCGCTTTTCACGCCGATCCCCGGCACCCGAAGCAGATCTGCATAAGGTGCCCGGTTGATCTCCACCGGGAAACATTCCAGATGCCGCACCGCCCAGTCCTCCTTGGGATCCAGCATCACATTAAAAAACGGTCTTTTCTCGTCCAACAGTTCCTCCGCCTTAAACCCATAAAACCGCAACAGCCAGTCTGCCTGATACAGACGATGCTCCCGCAGAAGCGGCGGCCCCCCGGGAAGCGCCGGCAGGCTCTTGTCCTCATTGACCTTTACAAAAGCGGAATAGAACACACGCTTTAACTCAAACTTCTGATACAGATTCTCTGCTACATTTAAAATCTGATAATCCGTCTCCGGGGTTGCCCCTATGATCATCTGGGTAGACTGCCCGCCACTCACGAAAACAGGGCTCTTGCGGTACAGGATCAGTTCCTCCTTATTCGCATGAATTCCATTCTGGATCTGCCGCATGGGCGTCAGAATATTTTTCCGGTGCTTGTTCGGTGCCAGTGTCCGCAGCCCCTCCGCCGTGGGCAGCTCCAGGTTCACGCTCATACGGTCTGCCAGATACCCCATCCGCTCCACCAGCTCGGGATCCGCTCCCGGAATCGCTTTTACATGGACATAGCCGCTAAAATGGTATTGATTCCGTAGCAGCCATATGGTCCGATACAACAATTCCATGGTAAAGGTAGGATCCTGTATGATACCGGAGCTTAAAAACAGTCCCTCGATATAATTACGCCGGTAAAACTCCATAGTCAGTGTACAGATCTCCTCAGGGGTAAAGGTGGCTCTGGGAACATCATTGGACTTTCGATTCAGACAATATTTACAGTCGAAGATACATTCATTGGTCATCAGAATCTTCAACAAAGAAATGCATCTGCCATCCGAAGAAAAGCTGTGACAGATCCCGGCCTTCGTGCAGTTCCCCATGTGCTTCCCGTCACCCTTACGTTCCACTCCACTGGAAGTACAGGCCACATCATATTTGGCTGCATCGGTCAGGATCTCCAGCTTCTGCATGATGGACAATTCCCCGTTTTGTATAAGATATTCCACATTATCACCGCCTTTTACCGAAAATTTCCAGAATCAGAACGTTTGTTCTTGTGTATATTCAAGTTAGCACATATGTTCGATTTTTGCAAGTGGTTATTTTTTCCGAAAAAAGGCTTGCAAAATCGTGCATTTCGCAGTTAAATAATATAGGAATATTTTGTAACACACGCCGCCCGGCGGCAGAATGAGAGGTCAGTATGTCAGATATTGTCATACCTAAAAATTATAAGTCTCAGCTGAACCTGTACGAGACACAGGTTGCCATTAAGACAGTGAAGGACTTTTTCCAGGGATTGTTAGCAGAGCGTCTGCACCTGCTGCGTGTATCTGCTCCCTTATTTGTGGATCCTACATCCGGACTGAACGATAATCTGAACGGTGTGGAGCGTCCCGTGAATTTCCATATTGCAGCACAGGGAGACCGTGAAGCAGAGATCGTACAGTCTCTGGCCAAATGGAAGCGTTATGCCTTGCAGAAATACGGTTTTCAGCCCGGCGAAGGTCTCTACACCGATATGAGTGCCATCCGTCAGGATGAGGAGACCGACAACATCCATTCCATCTATGTGGATCAGTGGGACTGGGAAAAGATCATCACAAAGGAAGAGCGGAATCTGGAGACTCTGAAAGAGACCGTCCGCACCGTATACAAGGTTCTTCGCAAGACCGAGAAGTATATGTCCATCCATTACGACTACATCGAAGAAATCCTTCCTCATGACATCTTCTTTGTAACTACCAGTGAGCTGGCAGAGATGTTCCCCGACTACTCCCCGAAGGAGCGGGAATACTACATTGCCAAGGCAAAAGGCGCTGTCTGCATCATGCATTCGGCAGGCTACCTCAATCAGGAGGGCATCGTCAAGAAGAACCAGATGGAACGTTTCACGGGTCGCATCCGTTTCGACAGCGACCTCAGCAAGCGGTTCACCATCGGCGGCACGATCAACTTCTCCCACATCGTGACCAAGGGAGCCGTCACCAATGCGGGCGCCAACTCGTACAACGGACTGGTGCAGAGCTTCGTCCTCTACAAGCCGATCTTCCTGAGCGAGGACGATGACGAAGCGTCCAACCCCGAAAACTACAATCTGACCAACCCCATCACCTTCATCAACGACTCCTACAAGGCTTCCACCCAGAACCGTACGATCGGAGACCTCTACCTCAAATACAAGATCCTCAAGAACCTGACGCTGCGTATCAGCGGCGGCGGCACGATCCTGAATTCGAAGACCGAGGAGTGGTATCCCTCGACGACATCGTGGGGGTACTCCAAGAACGGCATGGCCGTCGTCGCGGAGAGCGGCGCCGAATCGTGGCAGACCTCCAACAC
>ERZ791579.1364-NODE-1364-length-13573-cov-5.796494_pt1 | contig 13573 bp, 7 predicted proteins | sample MGYA00509968_ERZ791579 | MGnify/ENA primary metagenome ERZ791579 (study PRJEB30046, sample SAMN00791924) | human gut metagenome | study: EMG produced TPA metagenomics assembly of the A metagenome-wide association study of gut microbiota in type 2... | reverse complement strand
GCCGGTAATTCAAGTATTTATAGCTGGGGACCGAAGTTGAATGCGGCCGCACAGACCGGATATGAACCGAGTGATTTCTTCGATACCGGCGCGGTGTATTCCAATTCTGTGACTTTATCTACGGGAACGGACAAGAATCAGACTTTCTTTTCGGTAGCTACTGTCAATTCAGCAGGTATGGTACCCAACAATAGGTATAATCGGTATAACTTCACTTTCCGCAATACGACAAGTTTTCTGAATGATAAAATGAAACTGGATGTCAGTGCCAGCTACATCCTTCAGAACGACCGGAATATGACCAATCAGGGACAGTATTCCAATCCGTTGGTTTCTGCCTATCTTTTTCCTCGTGGAGATGATTTCTCTGTAATCAAGAACTTCGAGCGTTGGGATGAGGCGCGCAAAATCAGTGTGCAGTTTTGGCCGCAGGGTGAGGGGGATTTACGTATGCAGAACCCTTATTGGATAGCTTACCGTAATCTTCGTCTCAATAATAAGAAGCGTTATATGGCTTCGGCAGGTTTGAGTTATCAGATTCTGGACTGGTTGAATGTGGCAGGCCGTGTCCGCATCGACAATACCCACAGCGAGTATGAAGGCAAGCTGTATGCAAGCACTAGTACGACACTGACCGATGGTAGCACGCAAGGGCATTATACGGTGAACAACGGACAGAATTCGCAGACATACGCCGATGTGTTGATAAATATCAACAAACGTATTCAGGACTTTACGATTGTTGCCAATATCGGAGCCAGTTATAGTGGTATCACCAGCAAAGAGCTGGGATATGCGGGGCCGATACGTGAAACGGGAATTCCCAATCTTTTCAATGTATACGATTTGGATAATGCCAAGAAGCGTGCCACACAGACCGGTTGGCGTGAAGCGACGGAATCTATCTTTGCCAGTGCGGAGATTGGTTGGAAGAGTATGCTTTACCTCACTTTGACGGGACGTAACGACTGGGCTTCGCAGTTGACACATTCTCCGCAGGCTTCCTTCTTCTATCCGTCAGTCGGCTTGTCGGCCGTCATTTCGGAGATGGTAAAAATGCCGGAATGGGTGGATTATCTGAAAGTGCGCGGTTCGTTCAGTTCCGTAGGTAATCCCTATCCCCGTTTCCTTACTTATCCTACCTACTCGTATGATGCGACTAACATGGACTGGAAATCTCAAAAGAACTTCCCTATCGGCAAACTGTACCCCGAACGTACCGATTCTTGGGAAATCGGTCTGGACGCTGCGCTTTTCAAAGATTTCAAGTTGAGCGGTTCGTTCTATTATGCCAATACGTACAACCAGACGTTCGATCCCGAACTTCCCGTATCCGCGCGTTACGACAAACTCTATGTGCAGACCGGATATGTACGTAACTACGGTTTTGAAGCCATGTTGGCTTATAATCATCGCTGGGGAGATTTTGGTTGGGATACCAGCTTTACTTATTCTACCAATAAGAATGAGATCGTAGAGTTGGTGCGCAATTATGTGCATCCGGAAACAGGAGTCATCTACAACGTCGACAAGCTGGAACTGAAAACCAATGAAGGACGTGGTTTCGGTAAAGCGAAGTTTATTCTGAAAGAAGGTGGCACATTGGGTGATCTTTATACACATGCCGACTTAAAACGTGACATTAACGGCAATGTGCTGATTGATGATGACGGCAATGTGACGGCTGTTGATAACGCAGGTGACATTAAGTTGGGAAGTGTGCTTCCGAAGGCCAATCTTGCCTGGAACAATAGCTTCACTTATAAGGGAATCAATGCCGGATTCTTGGTTACTGCCCGTTTGGGAGGTATCGTTTACTCCGCTACCCAAGCTTATCTTGATCTGTACGGAGTGTCCGAGACATCGGCTGCCGCACGTGATGCGGGCGGCGTATGGGTAAATGACCGTAGTCAGGTGAACCCGCAGAGTTTCTATTCCGTAGTGGCTTCGCAGAGCGGACTTCCTACCTATTATACATACAGCGCGACGAATGTACGCCTGCAGGAAGCGCATATCGGTTATACCATTCCCCGTCGCTGGCTGGGCAATGTGTGCGACATTAACGTTTCACTTGTGGGACGCAACCTGTGGATGATCTATTGCAAGGCTCCTTTCGATCCGGAAGCGGTGGCTACTACCAACAACTATTATCAGGGAATCGACTACTTCATGATGCCGAGTACCCGGAACATAGGATTCAACGTTAAGATTAACTTCTAAATATATATGATGAACATGAAACGAATATATTACCTTCAGAGAATCATTCTTTCGGTGCTCTTGCTGTTACCCTTGTCCGGTTGTTTCGACAGTGACATCAACCGCAAGATGTACGAAGCGGATGATGACGAAATGCAACGCGAAAATCATATCGTCGGTGCGACGTTGAGAGTGATGCAAGGGCTTGTCAGCCCGACGCGCGAGCATTTGTACCAGTTTATGGATGCCATGGCGGGCGGTGCCTACGGAGGCTATATGGAAGGTATCGTAGATACATGGGTAATGAAGTTCTCTACATTCAACCCCGAACAGGGATGGCTGAAATCCCCGTTTGCCGACCCTATCACCGATCTCTACCCTCAATACCTCAAGATGTTGAGCGTGACGGATGATCCGGTAGCTTTGGCTTTGGGGAAAATCCTGCGTGTCTGCGTCATGCACCGTGTGACGGATATTTACGGGCCTATCCCTTACTCGCAGATGTTGAGTAATGACAATCTGGGAGAGAACCTGTCCGTCCCGTACGATTCGCAGGAACAGGTCTATACACAGATGCTGAAAGAGCTGGAAGAGGCCGACAAGGTGTTGGAAGAGAATAAAGACCTTTCTTCCGAAGCGTTCCGCAAGTTGGAGGACTTGTATTACGGCAACATCTCCAAATGGCGCAAATTCCTCCATTCCATGCAGCTTCGCATAGCCATGCGCATGAGTTATGTGAATCCGACGGAAGCGCAGCGTATCGCCCAGAATGCCGTAGCGGCAGGAGTGATCGAGGCGAATGAAGATAATGCTATGCTCCATGTAGCCGAGAACCGTTCCGAACTGTTGTTCAACAACTGGAACGATTACCGCATCAGTGCCGATTTGGTTTCCGTTATGAAAGGATACGAAGACCCCCGTTTGGACGCAATGTTCGTGAAAGGGACCAATGTAGTGGAAGTGGATGGCGAACCAAAGGAAGTGAATGATTTTTATGGGGTGCGTATCGGTATCTTCACCGAGAAGAAGGACGACATGATTAATTTGTATTCCAAACAAATCATCAGCAGCACCGATCCTTACCTTTGGATGAATGCCGCAGAAGTGACCTTCCTCCGTGCCGAAGGCGCATTGCGTGGCTGGGACATGGGTGGCGAGCCGCAGGCGTTGTATGAGAAAGCCATCGCTCTCTCGTTCGAGGAGCGCGGGGCTACGGGAGCCGATAAATATGTGAAGGATGCAGAAAAGAAGCCGGTGAAGTACGTAGACCCGATGGGCGCTTATAGTGCGGATGCAGTGAGCGAGATTACGATTGCTTGGGAACAGGGGGCTGGAAAGGAAATCTTCGAGAGGAATCTGGAACGCATCATCACGCAGAAATGGATTGCCATCTTCCCGTTAGGTCTGGAAGCATGGGCGGAACATCGTCGTACCGGTTATCCGAGATTGCTTCCTGCCGTAGAGAACAAAGATCCTAATAACAGTGTGGATATCGCTATCGGTCCCCGCCGCCTGCCTTATCCGGCAGACGAATACAACTCCAACGTTGCCAATATAGCCAAAGCCGTACAGATGTTGGGTGGTGCCGACGCTGCGGGCACTCCTCTTTGGTGGGACGCGAAAGACCATTCGGTTGAAAATAACTAATAGCTCTTTACAAGAACCTTTTTTAATCCATAAGATTATGAAATATAAATCAATATTCAATGTATGTCTGCTGACCGCTTTCCTGTTGACTGCGACCACTTCCTGTGACGATTGGACGGAAATGGAGATTCATGAGACGGATGTCAACGGAGCAAAGGAGCAGAACCCGGAACAATATTCTGTTTATACGCAGAACATTCGGGCTTATAAAGCAACGAAGCATGCTGTGGTTTATGCCCGGCTTGACAATGCTCCGGACAAGGCTACCAGTGAAAAGTTTTTTCTCCGTTCCTTGCCGGACAGTATTGATATCGTATCCATGCGCAATGCCGACCGCCTGACTGATTTTGACCGGGAAGACATGGCGATGGTACGTGCCGATTACGGAACGAGAGTGCTTTATTATGTGGATTGTACGCCGGGAGACAAACAGAATGCCGCTATCGCCTCTGCTGCCGAAGCCGTACGGGCGGGAACGTTTGACGGCATTACGCTTGCCTCTTCCGTTCCGGTAGATGCGGCAACGTTGCAATCGCTGGCTGATGCATTGGGACAGACACCGTGCTTACTTATTTTTGAGGGAACTCCTTCCCTGTTGCCGGAAGCGCAACGCGGTCTTTTCAGTTATTTCGTACTGGATATTTCGGCTGCTTCCGACGAATATGACATAGAGACGGAAGTCCGTCTGGCTACCGGTTACGGTAATACTGCCGCCGGACATCTGTTGCTGGCTGTAACTCCCGAAGGTACAATGACCGATTATAACGGAGTGACACGTTCTGCCATTGCCGGGGCCGCTTACAGTGCTCTCAACATGGAGACACCGTTGGGAGGCATTGCCATTTACAATATCTCGGACGATTATTACGATGCTGATATTATTTATAAACAGACTCGCGGAGGCATTCAATTTTTGAATCCCGCTTCGGTTCATTAAACTAAGTAAGCTATGAGAATACATAAACTTTATCAGTGCCTCGCAGCCGCAACCCTCTTGTTTTTGCCGGTTGCCTGCGACAATACGGATTACAGCGAAAAATCACCGTTTGACAATTCGGCATACCTGAATGTGGCTGCTACTAAAAATGCGGAAACTTTCACGTTTAACCGGAAAGTGACAAGCCAGACGAAAACGTTTACAGTGAAATTGTCTTATCCTTCAGGGGATGATGTGAAGGTGAACTTAAAGGTAGACCCTTCATTGGTCGGTGCATATAACGCAAAGAACGACACGCATTATGAAATGCTGCCTGCCGAACATTATCAGTTGTCACAGGAGTCCGTAACAATTCCTGCCGGAAAGATAACATCCGACGAAGTCGGTATCAAATTCTTGAAACTCGACGAGCTGGAGATTGACGCTACTTACCTCTGTCCGCTTTCCATTAGTGGGGCCGAAGGAGTGGGAATAATGGACGGCTCACGTACCATGTATTATCTGGTGCGTCGCTCCAGTGCCATAACCACGGCAATAAACTTGAAGAATGTCTACGTCACCGTTCCGGGATTTGATAAGGGCAGTCCGACAGCTGATGTTGTGAATAACTTGAGTGCCGTGACGATGGAAGCGATTATACGGGTGAATAGCTTCCAACCGGAAATATCCTCTATTATGGGGATTGAGATGTATCTCCAGATGCGTATCGGTGATGCTAACTTTCCGAACCAGCAGTTGCAGGTGCAGACCACGTACGGGAAATTTCCCGATGCCAGTAAACAAAAGCTGTTGTTGGCGGGTGAGTGGTATCACGTTGCGTTGACATGGGATTTGGCTACTGCTACTATCGCTTATTATGTGAACGGGCAGTTGCAGAGTATCAGTACCAGTCATGGTAAAAGTGACCTGACTAGCATCAGTTTGGGTGATAAAGTGCCTGATGATGAATTTGGAAATGGTGGAGATCACAATTTCTACTTCGGTCGTTCTTATACAGAGTCACACGACTTGAGTCGTCAGTTTAACGGTGAAATCTGTGAAGCCCGTATTTGGAGTGTAGCCCGTACGCAAGAACAGATTTATCAGAATATGTATGATATCCCTAATCCGGCTGACGAGCCTGCTTTGTGTGCTTATTGGAAGTTTGATGAGGGAACAGGGCTGGAAGTGGAAGACCGGACTGGACATGGGAACAATGCGAAAGTGGTTCCTTATTGGAAAGCAAGCGACCACGTGGAAGCTTATAGTAAAACAGATGCCGAATTATGGCCTAGCGGAATAGAGGTTCCGAAGATTAACAATGAACAATAAGCTAAAAAGGAGATAAGTGATGAAAAAGATAATACAATATATGTGTGCTGTAGCGGGGTTGCTGTTAATGCTCTTGTCTTGTCAGGACGATGCTATGATAATCAATCCCGATGTTACACATGGACAGTCAACTGAAGGTGTAGAAACTGCCAATGGTAAGGGTACTTTGAATAGTACGCTTTGCCCGGAGAGTAAGATTGTATTGCTCAGTATCGGAGATCCAACTTTGGAAGGACGTGATGAAACTGATTTAGGAAGGAAAGATGAACTTTGCCTTATCCTTCCAAAGCCACTTGAAAAGGATATTACTTTGAAGATTGCTATGGAGGATGCTTATGCAAATAATGAAACGATGAAAAATGGTGGCAGTTATACAAGCTTTGTAGTAGAGGCATTCCGTAAAGAGTATAAAATAAAGACTCAAGGTTCTGATTTTAATATTCCAGGGAATAACGGATTAGGAAATACCTTATCGCTAAACGGAGGAAAAGAAGCCATTGTAACTATACGGGCAGGAGAACGGAAATCAGAGAAGGTCGAATTGCTTTTTGAAAGAGAATATCTAGATAGCCACTATACTTATCTTTTCCCGATTCAGGCTGTTGAGGTGGAAACAGGAGAACTTATTGATCAGATATATTACATTATTAGTCCTGTTGAAGATAAAAAGGAGATAGGAGAAAAGCCGGGCACTATAATAGCTTACATAGACACGGAAGTCATGAATCCTTTGATTGCAGGTCAGCTTTCGCTTAGTGTCGATTTTTTTGATATGAGTGAAGGATTTGAGGAAACGAACATTTATAAAGGTCCCTTATTGGATATTTTGAATGTACGTACGGCTTTCTTGAAAGAAGTGCAAGGACGCGCGACACTGACCTATACGACTGATATGGAATATGTACTGAAAAAACATATCCGCTATCTACGTCCTATGCAAGAGAATGGGTTGAAAGTCTGTCTTGCCATCATGGGTGGCGGAACCGGATTGGGATTCGCAAATTTGACAGATGCGCAAATCAGTGACTTTACAGCACAGGTTCAAACCGCTGTCAGTCTTTACGATTTAGATGGTATTAACCTTTGGGACAAAGGAGCAGGTTACGGTAAAGAGGGAATGGCGCCCATCAATGACACTTCATATGCTAAATTGATAAAAGCATTGAAAAATGCGATGCCGGATAAATTGCTTACGTTGGTTGATACCCGTGAAACTACCGAAGCACTTTGTGATGAGCAAGCGGGCATCAGTGTAGGTAACTATCTGGATTACGCTTGGAGTTCGTTAGAGGACTTTTTAGCGCCTTACGAAACAGATGCTACCATACGTCCTTTAGCTGGAATTCCGGAAAAGAAATATGGGACTATATTTCTCAGGGATATAGCCGCTATGTCTCAAGAGGAACAGATGAATTTGATGGAAAATTCCATAATAGGCGAATATATGAATATGATGCGATTTACTCCACTTAGTGGAACAGATGTAGTGGTGGGAGCAGATATCCCTTATATGGATTATGGAAAAGAGGGAGTATGGAATGATCCTTGGGCGACATGGATTTCATGTAAATTCCCTGCACCGGAGGATTTTTCGAGTTCCACAATGGCGCAGATAGAAGTACCATACTCGGTAAGAGATTATTATATGTTTCAGAAAGATTGGTAAACTGATACATGGATTGAAGATAAAGACAAGGTTGTATTATTGTAATTCTATCTTGCATATGGAAAATAATGTAGCTTTGTAGTCGGTGATGAAGTATTATACTTTCTGAAAAGAATTGAGAAATTAGTACAGATGCTCTTTGCTTTTTTATAAGATTTGGCTTTAGGTATAATTGTATGTTTTCTAGCAGGATTAAAACTAGTAATCTTTTGTAGAAACAATTTACATTTAATTAAATATTATGTTATTATGAAGAATATATTGAAAATATGGTTAGTCGACAACACTGTAACCGTCGACAACAAAGACGATAAGATCGGTCAGCTCGAATCGTCCGGTAATCTCTCGTTGCAGGACATACTCGATGAGATGCACAAGGAAGACACCGGGCTCCGTCCCGAAACCATCGAGCACGTCGTGAAGCTCTACAACCGTGTTGTGAGCGATCTCATCCTTAGCGGATATAGTGTCAACACCGGTCTTTACCACGCCGTAGCGCAACTCCGCGGTGTTATCGATGGCGGAAAATGGAATCCCGAAAAGAACTCCGTCTACGTCTCCTTCACCCAAGACAAAGAACTGCGTGAAGCTATCGCCCAAACCTCTATCAGTATTTTGGGCGAACGCCAAAGCGTGATGTACGTTGCCGGATTCTCACCTGCCACTGCTACTGCAGGCCGTCCGTTCACGGTCAATGGCCGTATGTTGAAAATTGCAGGTACGGATTCTTCCGTCGGCATCACTATCACCAACAGCAAAGAGCAAACCACACCTATCGACCTCAATATGTTGGCCGTCAACAACCCGTCACAACTCACATTCATTGTTCCTGCCGGTCTGGCTGATGGCGAATATACCCTCACCGTCACTACGCAGTATGCAGGAAGCACGCTCCTGAAGACACCCCGAACCGCTATCGCTACTTTCTATGTCGGCACGAAACCCGATGCAGGAGGCGGCTCCGGTTCCGGTGGTGGCGAAGGCGGAGGAGGAGAGGCTCCCGATCCTGCGGCATAAAATGTTCTCTTGGAGGCTGTGTCAAAACTCTTATAAACAAAAAGTCACCCTCGCTACAATTATCTGTGGCGAGGGTGACTTCGTAGAAAGGAGAGTTTTGACACATCCCCTTATGCAGAGAGGCTGCATAGCTCTATACACGCATCATGTATAGAGTTGTGCAGCCTTCGTGTATAGGGTTATACATGATAAGTGCATAACTTTGATCTTTTTCTCTGTTTTGTCCTCTTTTTCATCAAAGACTTATGTATATAGCCATAATTGAGCTTGGTATTTATTTATCTTTTTCGCATTATCTTTTTTATGGTACTAATTTATTAGTACTTTTGTCTTTACCGAAAGAAAAGATCAACGATTATGGCAAGAATAACGATTCCATACGCAGTGGCCGACTTCGCAGAAATGCGTGAACGTGGCTTTTATTATGTTGATAAGACAAATTACATTCCGGGGCTTGAAGACTATAATGCTCCCATCTTTCTCCGTCCCCGTCGTTTCGGGAAAAGTCTGCTCATCTCCATGTTGGCCCACTACTACGACCGTACGAAAGCGAATCGTTTTGAAGAACTTTTTGGCGGCACCTGGATTGGCGAACATCCTACGGAAGAACATAATCAATATTTGGTGATTCGTTATGACTTCTCGGCTATGGTGATGGCGAATGATATGGAAGGGGTGGTACAGAACTTCAATGACCTGAATTGTGGACCCGTGGAAGTTACGGTAGAACATAACCGAGACCTGTTTGGTGATTTTCAGTTTACAACTCGAGGAAATGCTGTGCAGATGTTGGAGGAACTTTTGGGTTATATCAGCTCACATGGATTGCCTAAAGCATATATATTGATTGACGAATACGATAACTTCACCAATCAACTGCTTACTTCCTATAATGACTCACTTTATGAGGAAGTAACCACTAGTGATAGTTTTCTTCGCACCTTTTTTAAAGTTATCAAAGCGGGTATCGGCGAAGGCACGATTCGCACTTGTTTCTGCACAGGCGTATTGCCTGTCATCATGGACGACCTGACCAGCGGGTACAACATTGCGGAAATCCTCACATTCAAACCCGTTTTTTTGAATATGCTCGGTTTCACCTATGAAGAAACGAAAACATACTTGCGCTATGTACTTGATAAATATGCTCCCGGTGCAAGCGAAGAACGTTTCGAGGAAATCTGGCAGCTTATTGTGAACAACTACGACGGTTATCGTTTTAGCCCTGTCGGTGAACGTCTTTTTAACTCCACTATCTTAACTTATTTTTTTAAGAAATTTGCCACTAATGCCGGAAGTATTCCCTCCGAACTGATCGATGAGAACCTGCGTACGGACATCAACTGGATTCGCCGCCTGACTCTTTCGCAGGACAACGCCAAAGAGATGCTCGATGCCCTGGTGATAGACGGTGAATTGTCATACAACGTCAGAGATCTGTCCGGCAAATTTAACAAGAAGAAATTCTTCGAGAAAGAATTCTATCCGGTCAGCCTGTTCTATTTAGGCATGACAACCTTGAAGAGTGCTTACCGCATGGTACTTCCTAACATGACCATGCGCAGCATCTACATGGATTATTACAACCAACTGAACAAGATTGAAGGTAACGCCAGCCGTTACGTCCCGGTTTATGAACTGTATGATTCCAACCGTAGTCTCGAACCCCTTGTTCAAAACTATTTTGAACAATACTTGGGACAATTCCCCGCACAGGTCTTTGATAAGATTAATGAGAACTTTATCCGTTGTTCTTTCTACGAACTTGTTTCCCGTTATTTGAGTAGTTGCTATACCTTTGCCATCGAGCAGAACAACTCCGTAGGCCGTTCGGATTTCGAAATGACCGGCATCCCCGGTACGGATTATTATACGGACGACCGCGTGGTGGAATTCAAATACTATCATGCCAAAGACGCCGACCGAATGCTGGCCCTAACCAAACCGCTGCCCGAACACGTGGAGCAAGTGAAAGGTTATGCCGCAGATACGAAAAGGAAATTCCCCAATTACCATGTTCGTTCGTACATTGTGTATATCTGTGCCAACAAAGGGTGGAAGTGTTGGGAGGTTTAGTCTGAATCATTTGTAGATAAATATGAGGAAGAAGTAATTATACTCTCTTATTCCTCGGGTAGCCATCGACTGACATTTCGTGTGTCAGTACTGAATTCTACTCCAACCTTTTTGACTTCCCGTTCATCTACCTGATAAGGGATAAGATACCCTTTATCTTCGATTTGCTGTAATGCTTGCTCGGCTGTGCCATTCAGTTTGAATTCGAATACATAAATATACTTCGGTGTTTTGACAACTGCATCAGCCCGTCCTTTTGCACTGCGTACTTCTGCTTGTGTGAACTGTCCCATGAGTTTGAATATCAGATAGAAGACAGTCTGGTAATGCCGTTCTGTCTGGTCATTCAGTTCGTAAGGTATATCGGCAAAGAAGGCTTGAAGGCGGGTTAGAAAGGCATTGATATTGCCACTTTCCAACTCATGGACAAATTTGCCAATATAGAAATCTTGCTCATTATCGGGAATATTAGAGTAGAATGGCAGAAGGAAATTCATAAAGCCATATCTCACTTCATCATTGGGAAAAGCAAGTTGATAAGTCTTGAAACGAGGGTCGTATTCTTTAATCGTCAGATACCCACTTTGATAAATCAGCGGAATAGGATTCCTGCTTTCTACCCGGTACTCGTTGAATGACGCTGCGTTTGCTTCCACTCCGTCAATGAGCGTTCGCAGGTCATAGTTACTATCCATCAGCATCTTGACAAGGAAAGTAGGAGTGCCTGTCTGAAACCAGTAATTCTCAAATTTATATCCGTCGAACACATTTAATACACTGAACGGATTGAACATGCCTTCTGCATATTCACAGAAATGATACCCGTCGTAAAGTGAGGTCATCTTATGGATTGTATCTTCTGGTGTCATCCGGTTGTATGAGGCCAGCTTATCCAATTCCGGAGTGAATGTATCTATCAGTTCCTGCTTGGTAATGCCGCAAATGGTGGCATAAGGCGGTTTCATGCTGATATCATTCAGTTGATTCAAATCACTGAATACACTGACTTGTGAGAATTTGGTAACACCTGTCAGAAATACGAAACGCAGATAGCGGTCAGCACTTTTCAATACTCCATAGAATGCTTTTAGCATTTTGCGGTATTCTTCAAACAAGGGCAGATTATCCAGAGCTTGCAAAAGAGGTTTGTCATATTCGTCTACTAATACGACTACTTGCTTTCCGGTTTGCACACATGCGCGTTCTATAATATAGGCGAATCGTTCTTCCGGTTGTCGATCTTGCTTTTCGGTTCCGTAGATTGCTTCCCATTTTTCCAGATGTTGGTTGAGCATCGCTATCAGATCTGCCGGAGAATCATACTTGCGTGCATTCAAGTCAATATGAAAAACCGGATAGACTTGCCAGTCAACTTCCATTTGTGAGATGGCTAGTCCTTCGAATAAGTCCTTGCGTCCCAGAAAGTAAGCCTCGAAAGTGGAAATCAGCAGGCTTTTTCCGAAACGTCGGGGACGGCTAAGGAAATAGGGGATGCTTGTGGACACCATTTTTCCGACAAGGGCGGTTTTATCTACATACAGATAATTTCCTTTGCGGATTTTCTCGAAAGTTTGTATTCCGATGGGCAATTTGCGGTTTAAATCAATCATACTTGTTCTTTGTTATAAGAATTCTACTCTTGCAAAGGTAACATATTTTGTGGGATATTGTTCTTTTAGAGAAATATTCGTGTAACTTTGCAAACTGATAGTCTAAAAACAAGAAGAGAAAAAATGATAGTTTGCATAGCCGAAAAGCCGTCTGTAGCACGTGATATAGCCGAAGTACTCGGCGCTCATACAAGAAAAGAAGGGTATATAGAAGGAAACGGATACCAGGTAACCTGGACATTCGGTCATCTTTGTACCTTGAAAGAGCCGCATGAATACACCCCTAACTGGAAATCATGGAACTTGGGTAGCTTACCGATGATTCCGCCACGGTTCGGCATCAAGCTGATAGAGAACCCTACTTACGAAAGGCAGTTTCACGTCATCGAGGGACTGATGCAGAACGCGGACGAAATCATCAACTGCGGTGATGCCGGCCAGGAAGGAGAACTGATCCAGCGTTGGGTGATGCAGAAGGCGGGTGCCCGCTGTCCGGTGAAACGTCTTTGGATTTCTTCGCTGACAGAAGAGGCGATCCGCGAAGGATTTGCGAAGTTGAAAGACCAGTCGGATTTTCAATCTTTGTATGAAGCGGGACTTTCCCGTGCAATGGGGGACTGGTTGCTGGGGATGAATGCCACCCGTCTTTATACCATCAAATACGGTCAGAACAAACAAGTGCTTTCCATCGGTCGTGTGCAGACTCCCACGCTGGCATTGATTGTCAACCGCCAACTGGAGATCGCCAACTTCCAGCCGAAACAATACTGGGAGCTGAAAACGAATTATCGTGATACCACCTTTTCTGCTCTGATCCGTAAAAGCGATGAAGAAATTGCTGCGGAAGAAGAAAAGAGTGGCGGAAAGAAGAAGATAGACAATCCCGGCATCGACCCTATCGCCAACCGGGAGGAGGGAGAAGCGCTGGTGGAACGCATAAAGGACCTTCCGTTCATTGTCACCAATGTCGGCAAGAAGGATGGAAAGGAATATGCTCCGCGTCTGTTCGACCTGACTTCTCTTCAGGTAGAGTGTAATAAGAAGTTTGCCTATTCTGCCGATGAAACGCTGAAGCTGATTCAGTCGCTTTATGAAAAGAAAGTGGCTACT
>ERZ791579.1355-NODE-1355-length-13661-cov-3.301485_pt1 | contig 13661 bp, 9 predicted proteins | sample MGYA00509968_ERZ791579 | MGnify/ENA primary metagenome ERZ791579 (study PRJEB30046, sample SAMN00791924) | human gut metagenome | study: EMG produced TPA metagenomics assembly of the A metagenome-wide association study of gut microbiota in type 2... | reverse complement strand
TTGCAGATTTAATGTTAGCCAATCTGTACACCTCCAATTTTTTTATGATTGTAATTGTTCATGATTGTTACATTAAAGCCGGACACGGACAGTTCAATGTAAACATACTAGAGTAGTATAGGACATTTCTATAATGCTGTCAATATATAAAATGACATTTTTGGCAAATTTTTTGAATACCTTTTTCTAAATTTCAAGGCGATCTGAAGGTGAGGGCAAATTCCTAAAAAGCTGTGGATAAATTTTTAGGGCAGGGACATACTAAGTAAAATGAGCGGGAACTCGTTACAGAAAGAGATAAGTTGGGAACAGTAACGAAAATCCACAGAATGAAAAAGAGGAGAAGTGCATATGTACCAGATCAGAACAGACCTTGCATTGGAGACGCAGGAAAAAATGCAGGAAGATAAGGTGGAACTGAAAGGCGTCCGTTTTTCGGAGGAGCATGTCAGTAAAAATCTAACCATCAGCACAGTGGTGATCGAGACGGAGAATGGTGCAAAAGCCATGGAGAAACCAAAAGGTACTTATATCACGATCGAGGCATCGAATATGGATGAGGAGGACGAAGATTATCACAGAGAGATCTCAGAGCAGCTTGCCAGAGTGTTAAAGCAGCTGATCGACGTAAAAAAAGAGGATGTCTCCGTACTGATCGTCGGGCTTGGAAACCGGGCAGTAACGCCGGATGCATTGGGACCAAGAGTGGTGGATAATCTCTACATTACGAGACATATTATCAATGAATACGGAAAATATGCGTTTGGAAAAGAGCATGTCAATCGCGTGAGCAGTATTGTTCCGGGTGTAATGGCACAGACAGGCATGGAATCTATGGAGATCGTGAATGGAATTGTGAAGGAGACAAAACCGGATGTTGTGATTGCAATTGATGCGCTTGCAGCAAGAAATACCAAGCGTCTCAACCGGACCATTCAGGTGACGGACACCGGAATCAATCCGGGAAGCGGTGTCGGCAATCACAGACACGGGTTAAATGAGAAAAGCATTGGTGTTCCAGTTATTGCAATCGGGGTTCCAACGGTCGTTGACGCTGCCACTATAGTAAATGATACGATGTTTAATCTGATCACGGCGATGAATCAGAGCAGCGAACTTAAGACGCTTGGCAACACTCTTGGAGAACTCAATGAGACAGAGAAATATGAATTGATCCGGGAGCTGTTGTCTCCGAATCTGAACACCATGTTTGTGACACCAAAAGATATTGATGAATCTGTCAAAAGATTAAGTTTTACCATATCAGAGGGGTTAAATATCGCTTTGATCGATCACAATATTTTTGCATAATGAATGGAAACTGGCATAAGGTGTATTATGTATTTTCATGGTTATAGAAGTTATCAAAAAAGAAGATTTAAAAATAAATATGGAAAATATCTGATGGGAATGCTGGTAGTTACAGCACTTGTAACATTTTTTGTACAGCGGCAGGAGCTTTGGAGTATCGGGAAAAAAGCAGCAGTAAAAATGGCAGGGACGGCAGTGGTGGATGTGCTGGCACCGGGACTTCACTATGAAGAGAAGGAAAACGGTAACCATTTTCTTGCCAAAGTGGAGAAAATATTATTTCCAATTGCAGATTATACGGTTCAGATACAATCTTATGAAACTGATGCAGAGAGCACGCTTTCCTATGAGATGATCCTTGCGATGGAAGCGTTGGACGAGAACTACGTGGATGAGAACGGACAGGTTGTGATGCAAAACAATGGGGGCACAGATAATGCACAGAATACAGACAGTTCACAGCCGGTAGATAACGCGCAGAGCACCGACAATTCACAGGCAGCTGCAAATGCACAGAACCCGGACACCTCGCAGGAAACATCCAACTCCGCAGAGCAGACATCTCTCACAGTTGCACCGCCCATAGCAGCAACACAGAAAGCAGTCGAATATTCTCTGGATAAATTAAACGATTTTGATTATCTTGTGCAGAATTTTTATCAGGTGGACAGTACAACAACTGTAAAAAGTGATCAGTTAAATGTGGCAGCACTCACCGGAAAAAATATGAAAATCGCACATGATGCGAGTACGCCACAAATCTTAATTTATCATACCCATTCACTGGAAGGGTATGCGGATTCTATTCCCGGAGACCGCTCAACTACGGTTGTGGGCGTTGGGGATTATCTGACAGAATTGCTGACACAGCAATATGGATACAATGTCATCCACGACACCGGGGAATATGATACCATCCGTGATAAGGCGTATTCCAAAGCAGCACCGGCATTAGAGCAGATACTGGCAGACAATCCGAGCATTGACGTGGTCATAGATCTGCACCGGGATGGCGTGGGGGAGAACACAAGGCTTGTCACGAATGTGAATGGAACGGACATGGCAAAAGTAATGTTTTTTAACGGATTGAGCAGAACGACCAAACTGGGGGATATCGGCTATCTGTACAATCCATACATAGCGGATAATCTGGCATTCTCGTTTCAGATGCAGCTTACCGCAGCAGAATACTACCCAGGATACACAAGAAAAATTTACCTCAAAGGTTACCGCTTCAACATGCATTACTGTCCGAAAACACTGCTCGTCGAGGTCGGGGCGCAGACCAACACCGTGCAGGAGGCAAAAAACGCCATGGTTCCGCTCGCAGACATCCTGAACAAAGTACTTTCCGAATAAATAAAAACGTTGTCCCGGCTGTCCGGTCTGGCAGTCTGCCGGATTTTCGTAACTGAGATGATGGAAAGGAAGCGGGGCGCAGAATGAAACTTTCGTGAAAAATTGCGTAGATTTATCAATGTTTCTTTTTTGACTGCTGGTTTATGTACATTCATCAATGAACAGTCCACGCAATATGTCCGTTTCAGACACACACTCGTTAGCTTTCTCTAGTGTGCGTAAATGCCAGAATCAGCATCGTTTATTGCAGGGCAAAAATCAAAAGGAAAACCGGGTGATTTTTGCCCTGCTTCTCTGCTGATCTTCTGGCATGTAACGCACACACGAGAAACCTAAGACGAGTGTGTGTCATGAAACGGACATATTGTGCGGACTGTCCATTGCTGAATGAATATAAACAATGAGAGCAGTCAAAAAGGAAATATTGATAAATAAGCAATTTGAACAAGTTTCATTCTGCGCCCCGCTTCCTTTCCATGCATACATAAATGATATAACCCGGCAGACTGCCAGACCGGACAGCCGGGGCTGCGCTTCCACCCATCCGGAAATTACAGATTCAGGTGGTATTTCTGCATCCAGTAGTTGATCTGGATGAAGTAGGCGAGCAGCTGCGGACCTGCCATCAGCTGTCCGAACCATGGCTTTCCGTATTCGGTCGGTGCCTCTAGGAAGGTTTCGAGTTTTTTTGTGTCGATGAAGGTCTTGACCGGTGCATCCGGCTGGTCAAGGATGTGCTGCATTTCTGCAATCAGAAGTTTCTCATAGCCGGGATGATAGGTTTTCGGGTAAGGGCTCTTTTTCCGGTGCAAAAGCTCCTCTGGGAGCAGGTCTTTACATGCGTCACGGAGCAGTGCTTTCTCGACACCGTTTTGGTATTTCATTTCCCACGGAACATTAAACACATACTCGATGACGCGGTGGTCGGCAAATGGAACACGGGCTTCCAGACCGGAGTACATGCTTGTGCGGTCCATGCGGTCGAGCAGCGTCTGCATAAACCATTTGATGTTCAGATAAGCGATATTATAGCGTTTCCGCTCGGTTTCCGTCTCGTCTGAAAGATGTGGTGCCTGGTTCAAAGAAGTCTGGTAACGGTCGTGGGAGTAGGCAGCCAGATCCAGATCGTTTATGAACGAGTCCTTGAGAAACAGCGTTCGCACAGACATATCCGCAGACCACGGAAATCCGTCTCTGGATAAAAGATCTTCCCGGTAAAACCACGGATATCCGCCGAAAATCTCATCGGCACATTCCCCGGTCAGTGCGACCTTATTGTGCTTTTTTACAAGGGAACAGAAGTAGAGCAGTGAGGAGTCTACGTCTGTCATGCCCGGAAAATCCTTTGCGTCGACGGCATCTCTGAGTGCGGAAAAGAGCGTGTTTTCATCGCATTCCAGATACGTGTGGTTTGTGTGATAGTGATCTAACATGATCCTGACATAAGGAAGATCACGCTCCGGTTGAAAGGCGTTGGATTTAAAATAAATGTCATTGTCCTTAAAATCAAAGGAAAAAGTATTTAAGGTTTCACCGTGTTTTTCCATGTAACGGCAGGCAATCGCGGTGACAATGCTTGAGTCAATGCCGCCGGACAAAAACGTGCACACCGGAACATCGGATACCATCTGTCTGGTCACGGAATCGCGCAGAAGAAAAGAGACAGTTTCCACTGTCTGTTCATAGGAATCGGTATGCGGGGCGCGGAACAGATCCCAGTAAGTGTGATCGGACATCGTATTTTCAGAAAAAATGAGATAATGTCCGGGAAGCACTTCGTTTACATCATCAAAAATTCCATTTCCCATGGTCCGGGCAGGTCCGATCGCGAGAACTTCGCGCATGCCATCCATAGAAAACCTCGGAGTGAATCCCGGAAAACAAAAAAGTGCCTTTGGCTCAGAGGCAAACAGGAGCTGTCCGGATACAAACGAGTAAAAAAGCGGTTTGATTCCTACGCGGTCACGGTATAAGAGAAGTTGTTTTTTGCTGTCATCCCAGATGGCAAAGGCAAAAATTCCATTCAGTTTCCGGACAAAACTGGCGCCGTACTGCATATAGGCATAAAGAATGACTTCGGTGTCCGTAGTCGTCGAAAATTCATAGCCGGACTGCCGCAGGTCACGGGCGAGTTCCTCGGTGTTATATAATTCGCCATTGTATACAATCGCGTATTCCTTTCCGTTCTTTTGGCGTATAATCGGCTGTTTCCCGGTGACAATGTCGCGGATACTTAAGCGCGCGTGGGAGAGACCGGTCATATCTGACAGATAGATCCCGGACTCATCATTTCCACGGTGCGCAAGACATTCGTGCATGGAAGTCAGCACAGATGCCCATTTTTCTTTCTGTTGTTGATAATTTCCTTTGGCGTTATAAAAACCTGCAATTCCACACATATATTTTTCCTTACATTCTGATCGCATTCTATTTTGGTTTAGTTTATGCTAAGGGGATGGATTCATGCATAGAATAGAGAAAAAAACGGAAAAGCGCATGAAGGAAAACTGTGGAAAGATAGAAAATATACTAAATCTGGCATTGGATGCCACGCGGGAGGAACGGGAAAAGTCCCTGAATCTGGATGTAGGATATGATGTTGCAGATGATAGCTGGGAGGTGATCGTAAAATTTTTTGGAACGACAGAGGAACTGCGGCAGAAGCTATCGGAGCGTTTCCCGGAGGAACAGGCTCAGATTGGAATTTATAACCTCACAAATGAATATGCTATTTTAAGGATTCCGCAGCCGTTGGTAGAGCTTGTCGCATCCATGCCTGAAATTGAATATATGGAGAAACCAAAACGACTTTTTTTTTCGGTGGAAAACGGAAAAAGAAGTTCCTGCATCAATCCGCTGCAGACCGGGCAGGGTACAAGTCCGACAAGTAATCTGACAGGAAAAGAGGTGCTTGTGGCAGTCATTGACTCCGGAATTGACTATGCGCATCCGGATTTTTGCAACAGTGACGGAACGACAAGAATTGCTGTGCTGTGGGATCAGACGCTTGACACGGTCTACGAGCGTGAGACGATTAATCTGGCGTTAAGGCAGGAGAGTGAGCAGGAGCGGTACGCAATCTGCCCGAGCAGGGATGCATCCGGGCATGGTACGCATGTTGCAGGCATTGCGGCAGGAAATGGCAGGGCTTCCAATGGGCGGTACCGCGGCGTTGCATATGAGAGTGAACTGATCGTTGTGAAACTTGGTGTGCCGAGAGAGACTTCGTTTCCGAAAACAACGGAACTGATGAGTGCTGTGGATTTCTGTATTGCGAGAGCAAGGCAGTATGGAAAACCAATTGCATTAAACCTAAGCTTTGGCAATAATTACGGTTCCCATTCCGGGAATTCACTGATAGAGACCTATCTGGATGACATGGCGAATTACTGGAAAACGTCTATTGTGATCGGCAGTGGCAATGAAGGGAGCGCAGCAGTCCATACAGCGGGAAAACTGACGCTGAATGAGGAGCAGGAGGTTGAGATCGCGGTGAGCGCGTATGAGGCATCCTTAAATTTGCAGATCTGGAAAAATTATGTGGATGAAATCGGTGTCTCTGTGATCCATCCGGGCGGAACTGCGATCGGACCATTGCAGCGGATACAGGGAACCCAGAGATTTCAGTTAGGAGAAACAAACCTTCTGGTGTATTATGGAGAACCAAGTCCGTACAATCCCTACCAGGAAATTTATCTGGATTTTATCCCAGTGGGCAGTTACATTGACGATGGAATCTGGAAGATCAGGCTCACTCCCATCCGGATTACAGACGGCGCGTTTGACATGTGGCTTCCGGCAGGAAATGTGTTAAACAGCGGAACGGGATTTTTAAATCCGGTGGAGGAGACAACTCTCACGATTCCCTCTACAGCGACGAAAGTGATCACTGTCGGGGCATACGATGCGAGATTTGACCAGGCAGCTGCATTTTCCGGGAGAGGTTATACGAGGGCAACCAATCAGGTAAAGCCCGATCTTGTGGCTCCGGGGGTGGAGATCATGTCCTGCGCACCGGGCGGCGGCTATCAGGTGCGTACCGGAACATCCATGGCGACACCGTTTGTGACCGGAAGTGCAGCACTTTTGATGCAGTGGGGCATTGTAAACGGCAACGATGCCTATCTTTACGGGGAAAAAATGAAAGCTTACCTGATCCGTGGGGCGCGCAAACTGCCGGGTTTTACAGTTTACCCGAATCCGGTGTTAGGCTGGGGAGCACTGTGTACGGCAAATAGTATTCCACGATAACTCTATAAAATGTTAAAAAACAGAAAAATATAAAAAAAGTTCACAGAAATATAACGTTTTGTGTTATACTTTACTATATGTAGTGGAGATTAAGGTATCGGGGTACTTATAGTTGAACATAAAGTGATCAGAAGTACCGGATAATGACAGGTATGGGATAATTACGAGAGTATGAGGGACAGAAGATGACTAATTTTGGGGAACATTATAATGAGGAATTAACGCAGCAGGAGATCGAAATCAATAAGAAGACCCTGTGGGAGATGGTCGGAGCGTTTATTGTTTTGACGGCGGTCTGGGGACTGGCGTTTGGACGTTTTCCGACAGCAAACGCAATTGTGTTCAGTGTGACGTATGCAATTTCCACAGGTTTTTTTATTGCGTCTGTGATCTTATTTTTTAAAGCAGATCCATCGGATGAGCGCATGAAAAATTTTTTTGTGACCGGCATCTGCATAATTTCAGCAGCAATGAACCTTATGTTCAGTTACCATATGGTTCTGGCGTATGTGTTCCCACTCATCGTGGCAGTTCAGTATAAAGAGAAATCCGTGTTATGGCTGTCTTATGCACTGGAAGTTTTTCTGATGCCGGTCAGCATGATCGTGGGATTTTATTATGGGATCTGTGATCTGAACCTGCTGCTGCAGGGAAATCATACAAGGACATGGTACCTGGCGGAACTGGCAGATGGATTTTCGAAGATCCCTTTTTCGAAGATGCCGGTTGTGGTCATTGTAGTTTACCGGATATTACCGCAGCTTTTGATCCTATTTGTGTTCGTGATGATCATGCAGCATACCATTGGCAGCATGCGGGAGGATGCTTACAGGATTGCGGAACTTACCTACCGCAAGGAGGTCGATTCTGCAACAAGGCTTTATAATAAGAATAAATATGAAGATATGCTTGCCAATTACTATACGATGGTGGAGCGTGTCGCCGTGGTTTTGTGGGATATCAATAATCTGAAAGAGATCAACGACCGCATGGGACATGGCATGGGAGATAAACTGATCGAGACAATGTCCGGTGCGATCTATGCGCAGACAGATAGCCGGAAAAAGGCATATCGTATCGGTGGGGATGAATTTGTCATGCTCATCGAAAATCCGGAGAAACAGGAGGCAGAGCAGATCATCCAGAATGTCAGGGACAAACTTGCAAGACACAGGGAAGAAGGCGGTCTCAGGGTTTCGAGTGCAACCGGTACAGCGGAGGGAAACGGAATCGATATCTTAAAAATAGTACATGACGCGGATGAACGGATGTATGAGGATAAGAAGAGAGGAAAGGAGAGCCGCGAATATGCTATGTTTTATAGTGAATGAGCATTCCAGAAGCGGTAAAGGCGCAAAGATCTGGAAAGAAGCGGAAGCAGTTTTAAAAAAGAAAAACATTGCTTACGAATCATACGTCACCCAATATGAGGGGCATGCCTTTTCACTGGCACATGACATCTGTGAATGTGGGGCGGATGACATTCAACTTGTCGTGGTAGGTGGTGATGGGACCGCAAATGAAGTCATCAACGGAATGACGCATTTTGAGAAGGTACGCTTTGGTGTGATCCCGACCGGTTCCGGCAATGACCTCGCAAGGGGACTTGGAATCACAGGAACGCCTACAGAGGTGATCGGGCATATTTTAAACTGCAGGGAAGATTATGTGATGGATCTGGGGCAGGTGAGCTGGAACGGCTGTGAGAAGCCGAGATTATTTGCAATCAGTGCCGGGGCAGGACTGGATGCATTAGTCTGCAAGAAGGCTTTGAAGTCCAAGGTAAAAGACGCTTTGAATAAGCTGCATCTCGGAAAGCTTACCTATCTGTTTCTGACGGTACAGTCGTTATTTACCATGCAGACAACAGATGCAGGTGCAGTTTTTGATGGAAAAGGACAGAAAAACCATAAGAAAATGATTTTCGCTGCGGCAATGAATTTCCGGGCTGAGGGCGGCGGTGTGCCGATGGCACCGGGGGCAGATGCGCAGGACGGAAAGCTTTCGGTGTGTATGGCGTGGGGAATCCCGAAATGGCGCACTTTTTTATGTCTGCCATTGCTTGTGACAGCCAATCATCTGCGGATCAGAGGGTTTGAGGTGACAAACTGTAAGGAATATGATCTGAAGCTGAAAACACCTATGGTACTTCATGCAGACGGAGAGTACTGTGGGGATGTCACAGAGATGCACTTTCAATGTCTGCCAAAAAAACTGCATGTGATGTGGTGATCGAATAAATACGAATAAAACAAAAATTCCCTTCATACAATGTGATAACATATGGAGGGAATTTTTTATGGACAATTATAGCGGAAATAAAGAGTATAACATTTACAGGGATATCAGAAACCGTACCAACGGGGAGATTTACCTCGGGATCGTAGGTCCGGTGCGCACTGGAAAATCCACCTTCATCAAACGGTTTATGGAGTTGATGGTACTTCCTTTTATGGAAGGAGAAGCAGAAAAAGAGAGAGCCATGGATGAACTTCCGCAGGCGGCAGCCGGAAAAACCATTATGACGACGGAACCAAAATTCATTCCACAGCAGGCGGCGGAGATCCGGCTCTCTGATTTTAAGACGGAAGAAGAGCCATTAAAGCTGCGTGTAAGACTGATCGACTGTGTCGGTTTTCTGGCGGACGGGGCAGTGGGACATATGGAAGGAAATGGAAGCAGAATGGTAAAGACACCGTGGTCAGACCAGGAAATCCCATTTGCGGAGGCAGCATCGATCGGAACCGAGAAGGTCATCAGAGACCATGCGACGATCGGCATTGTAGTGACGACCGACGGAACAATCGGAGAACTGGCACGGGAAAATTACATAAATGCAGAAGAGAGAACCGTTCAGGAACTGAAAAATATCGGAAAGCCGTTTGTGATCCTGTTAAATTCGGCAAAACCTTATGCGCAGGAGACAATAAAACTTGCGTCGGAGATGGAGGAAAACTATCAGACAACGGTTGTGCCGGTCAACTGTGAGCAGCTGCGCAGAGAGGATGTCTTAAAAATTTTAGAGAGTGTGCTGTATGAATTTCCGATTGAACGGGTGGAATTTTTTATCCCGAAATGGACGGAAATGCTCTCCGCAGATCATCCGGTAAAAAGTGAGATCATTGCACAGGCATCGGATATTTTAAGTCATATGGAGCGCACGAAAGACGTTTACCAGCAGCAGTCAGAACCGGGAGACTGCATTTCAAAGATTAAAATGGATGAGATGGATCTCGCCTGCGGCTGTGTGAAAATACAGATGGAGGTTGCAGAGCCGTATTACTATGAAAATATGAGTGAACTTGCAGGAGTTCCTATCCATGGTGAGTATGAACTGATCTCGATGATCCGCGAGATGGCGGCGAGGAAAGAATCTTATGAGAAAGTCGCAGGGGCTTTTGAGGAAGTGCAGATGAAAGGATATGGTGTTGTGAATCCGGGGTTAAAGGACATTGAACTTGCGGAGCCGGAACTGATCCACCATGGAAACAAGTTTGGGGTAAAAATCAAGGCAGTCTCCCCATCCATTCATATGATCCGTGCCAATATTGAGACGGAGATCGCACCGATCGTGGGAAGTGAAGATCAGGCAAATGACCTGATCCGTTACATTAAAGAGGGACAGCAGAGCGAGGAGGGCGTCTGGAAAACCAATATTTTCGGCAAATCCATAGGGGAGCTTATGGAGGACGGAATCCGGAATAAAATCGCCATGATGGATGATGAATGCCAGCTTAAACTGCAGGATACCATGCAGAAAATCGTAAATGATAATAACGGTGGAATGGTTTGCATTATCCTATGAAATTTGGTAAGATTTAAGAATCAAAAACAGTGTATCCCGTCGGGAAAATCATAGATTTTTCCGGCGCGCACTGCAATTTATGACGATCGGATGCCCACAGTGCGGGCATTCTGCTGCAGGATACAGGCAGTGATAAAAGTGGGGGATCGGTATGAATATTCGTTTTTATCATGCAAAAATATTATTGACGAAAGCAGATCACACCTTTGAGGTGGCGGAGGGGGAACTCTGGGTAAGAGGAGACCATATCTGTTATATCGGGGATGGCACAGATACTTCTGATGTCTGCAAAGAAGATGATATCATTATCTGGGACCGGGAGATCGATGCAAAGGGAAATCTTTTAATGCCGGGATTTAAGAATGCACACACGCATACACCGATGACATTTTTACGATCTTTTGCAGATGATCTTCCGCTGCAGGAATGGCTGCAGCAGAAAGTGTTCCCGAACGAGGCAAGGCTGAAAGGGGAGGATACTTACTGGCTTGCGATCCTCGGAATTATGGAGTATCTGACGAGTGGTATCACCTCAAATTTTGATATGTACATTATGCAGGACTATCATATCAATGCCTATGTGGATACGGGGTTTCGGACTGTTTTTACAAGTGGATTGAACAACTTTACCGACAGTCTGGAAGTGCTTGAGGAAAATTATTTAAGGATCAATAAACTGAGTGACCTCACTTCCTATGTGCCGGGATTTCATGCAGAATACACCACATCACGCCCACTGCTTGAGGGGGTTGCCAAGATTGCGGACAAGTATCACGCACCGGTCTGGACGCACAATTCTGAGACAGAGCGCGAGGTGGCAGAGTGTAAGGCACGCTGGGGAATGACACCAATGCAGTTTACAGAAAGTCTGGGGCTGTATGAACATGGCGGCGGCGGTTATCACTGTGTCTGGCTGGAGGAGAAAGATATTGAGATATTGAAAAAACATCACATGTCGGTAGTGACGAACCCCGGTTCGAACACAAAGCTTGCTTCCGGTATCTGCCCGGTCAAAAGACTGCTGGATGAGGGAATCAATCTTGCAATCGGTACGGATGGACCGGCGAGCAACAACTGTCTGGACATGTTCCGGGAGATGTTTCTTGTGACAGGACTGGCAAAACTCAGGGAACGGGACGCTTCCTGCATGCCGGCAGAGGAGGTGCTTTATATGGCGACCGCCGGAGGCGCATATGCGATGGGACTGCCGGATTGTGACTGTCTTGCAGCCGGGAAAAAGGCAGACCTTGTCATGATCGATCTGCAGCAGCCGAATATGCAGCCGGAGAACAACCTTGTGAAAAATCTGGTTTACAGTGGCAGCAAGCAGAATGTGAAACTGACGATGGTAAATGGAAAAGTACTTTACGAGGATGGAACATTTCTCATCGGAACTGATCCGGCAGAAATATATACAAAAGCAAATGAGATAATTGGAAGGATGAAGGAATGCAGGTAATATTTATACATCACAGCTGCTTTTTAGTGGAAGTGGATGAGAAGGTTTTGATTTTTGACTGGTTTGCGGGAGACCGGGTGAACGGCTATACGTTCCGTGGACAGATCCCGGAGTATGAGCCGGATACCCCAATCTATGTGTTTGCAAGCCACAAGCACAGAGATCACTTTGACATGGACGTGCTCCACTGGGCAGAGCGTTACAGCAACATACATTATATTTTTTCAAAAGACTGCAGGATGTCACCTCATTTTCTGGAAAAACACGGGTTTGACCTGTCTGTCCGGGAATTGATCACATACGTCAGTCCGTGCGAAAAGTATCAGGTGGATGATCTGGAGATCGAGACGCTGCGCTCCACGGACGCGGGAGTCGCCTTTTATGTGAAGACAAACGGGGCAAGTTTTTATCATGCCGGGGATCTCAACAACTGGAAATGGGATGGAGCAGGGGAACTTGTCAATGGCATTATGGATGTCAATTATAAGAACCAGATTAAAAAACTTGCAAAGAAAGACATCAACCTGGCATTTGTGCCGTTTGATCCAAAACTTGGGATGTATCAGTCACTTGGCATGGAATATTTTCTGGAGAACACGAATGCAGAGTATGTGTTTCCAATGCATATGTGGCAGGATTATTCCGGGATACAGCCTTTTATCAAAAGACTGAGCAATCAGGCGATGGCGGACCGGATCGTGCCGATCGTCCATGAGAATCAGGTGTTTGAGATCCGGGAAGAATAAAACACAGTATTTTTTGAAAGAAAAGACGACAGCTTTTAGAAGAAAAGATGTTGAATACTTGACGATAAACAAATAAGTGAGCTATAATATTTAAATTGTGAGCCGGCTTTCATTTTTGCAGTGCATAAGTGTCAGCCATAGCAGAAAGGCAGGTAGAAGAAATGGCATTTTTAGGATCATTTTTACAGTATGCAATCATTATGGTGATTTTGGCAGCGATCGCTCTGGCGGGATTTTTCGCGGGTAAAAAGCTGCGGGAAAACAAAGATGCAAAAGCAGCGGCGGAAGCTGATATGTCAGCAGAACAAGAAGTTAAATAATTTGTAACTATGTAGATAGTTTCTTGGAAGGAAACAATTGGTAATTACAATTTTATTAAATAAAAAATGTACGGCAGAGAAGTGCCTGTACAAAAGATTTTGGAGGAACTTAGTCGTGAAGAAATTTTACGGTGAAAACGAATTACGAAGAATGTACCTTGAATTTTTCGAGAGCAAGGGACATCTTAAAATGAACAGCTTTTCATTGGTACCACACAATGATAACAGCTTATTACTGATCAATGCAGGTATGGCACCATTAAAGCCATATTTTACAGGACAGGAAATTCCACCTCGCAGAAGAGTGACAACCTGCCAGAAATGTATCCGTACCGGTGATATCGAAAATATCGGTAAAACCGCACGTCACGGTACTTTCTTTGAAATGCTTGGTAACTTTTCTTTTGGTG
>ERZ791579.1347-NODE-1347-length-13719-cov-2.197014_pt1 | contig 13719 bp, 13 predicted proteins | sample MGYA00509968_ERZ791579 | MGnify/ENA primary metagenome ERZ791579 (study PRJEB30046, sample SAMN00791924) | human gut metagenome | study: EMG produced TPA metagenomics assembly of the A metagenome-wide association study of gut microbiota in type 2... | reverse complement strand
CATGGTTTCCTCTGCAGGCCTCATTCAGGCGATTGCAGAAAAAATGAAAGAATATAAAGCAGAAAATATTGTAGTAGACCCGGTGATGGTGGCAACCAGCGGCGCAAAGCTCATCAGCGACGATGCCATCGGAACCTTAAAGGAGTGTCTGTTCCCGCTTGCAACGGTTCTGACACCAAATATTCCGGAAGCGAAAGTGCTTTCCGATATGGATATCACCACGGCAGAGGAAATGATCGATGCAGCGAAAAAAATCAGTGAGACGTATCACTGCGCCGTTCTTTTAAAGGGCGGTCATCAGTTGAATGACGCGAATGACCTGTTATACCGGGACGGCGGATACCGTTGGTTTAACGGAAAACGCATCCACAATTCCAACACCCATGGGACGGGCTGTACCCTGTCCAGCGCGATTGCATCCAATCTGGCGAAGGGCTATGATCTCGACACCGCGGTGGAACGTGCCAAGGCATATATTTCCGGCGCACTGGGAGCGATGCTGGATCTCGGCAAAGGATCCGGTCCGATGGATCATGGATTTGATTTCCGGGGAAAAGGATTTGCGGAGGAACGCGTATGACAATGACAGAGAGGCTTTTGGAAGCCACAAAGGAGATCTGGGCTGGTTACAATGAAAAACCGTTCGTAAAAGGCATTGCGGACGGCAGTCTGGATCATGATAAATTCAAATATTATATGATACAGGATTATCTGTATCTGATTGATTACACAAAGGTGTTTTCCATCGGGGCGGCAAAATCAACGGATCTCGCATTTATGCGCCTGTTTGCCGGATATACCCACTCGATTCTGGATGGGGAGATGGATATTCACCGTGCTTACATGGAACGTTTGGGGATAACCAGAGAAGAGGCGGAACAGACGCCGGTCGCTCTGGATAACCTTTCTTATACTTCTTATATGCTTCGCATCGCTTATGAGGGGGGCGCGCCGGAGGCGGCAGCAGCGATATTGTCCTGCGCCCTCAGCTATGAATGGATTGCGAAGAAAATCGCAGCAGACAGACCGGATGCCGACAAACATCCATTTTATGGGGAGTGGATCCGGGGATACGCTTCCGAGTCTTACCACAAAGAAAACGAAGTCCTTGTAGAGTGGATGAACCGTCTGGCAGAGGATCTGTCTGAGAAACAAAAGAAACATCTGGTGGATATTTTTGTGGCCTGCTCCCGCTATGAAGCGGCATTCTGGGATATGGCGTGGGAAATGAGGCGGTAAATATGCTTACATTTGACAACGTGCGTTTCCAATATGCGGTAGAGGATTTTTCGATCATTGACCATCTGTCGTTTGAAGTCCAGGATGGGGAGTTTGTGTCCATCATCGGCGCTTCCGGCTGTGGAAAAAGTACGATCTTCCGGCTGGTAAATAAGCTTTTTACCCCGGCTTCCGGTGTGATCCGGGTGGATGGGGAATCGATCGAAACGAAGAAAAATTACTGCGGATATATGCCGCAGCAGGATCTGCTGTTTCCATGGCGCACCGTGCGGGAGAATCTGATGCTTCCGATGGAGATTCAGGGCGGATATTCGAAGGAACAGATGCAGAAAAAAGCGGATGATGCGCTTCGATCGGTTGGACTTGCAGACTGGGGAGATAAGACGCCGAAAGAGCTTTCCGGCGGTATGCGCCAGAGAGCCGCCTTTGCGAGAACGGTTCTGACGGGTTCAGACCTTCTGCTTTTGGATGAGCCGTTTTCAGCCCTGGATTATCTGACAAGACTGTCTATGCGGGAGTGGCTTCTGGAACAGTGGGAGAAGGAGAAAAAGACGGTTCTTTTCATCACGCATGATGTGGAAGAAGCGGTGTTTCTGTCCAGCCGGATTCTCGTGGTGGAACAGTCACCGATCACACATCTGCGCTCCATCGAGGTCCCGGCGGGATATCCGCGATCCCGGGAAGAGCTTCGCAGACCGGAGATTCTGTCCTTAAAGGAAGAACTGATCGGAATGCTTAAGACGGAGAAGGCGTGATGGAACAGAAAAAAACAAATAAAATGGGAAGCCGGATGAATGCGAATCTTCCAGCCCTGATTCTGGTGGCGGTGCTTCTGTTTACATGGCAGGCAGCGGCTATGGGGATTGATGCGGCCTATATTCTCCCGTCTCCGGTTCAGGTGGTTGTACGGCTGTGGGAACTTCGGGGTCCATTATTTACGGCACATCTGCCGGCGACGATGTCGGTAGTCGTGATTGGACTTTTGATCTCGATCGTGCTGGGCGTGGGACTGGCTGTGCTGATGGATGCCAGTGAGACGGCAAGAAAGGCGCTGTATCCGCTGATCATCGCCTCGCAGACAATCCCGACGACGGCGCTGGCACCGCTGTTTGTCCTCTGGTTTGGCTACACGATCTGGAGCAAGGTGCTGGTAACGGTACTAATTACGTTTTTCCCGATCACGATCACGGTATTTGACGGGTTCCGGTCGGTGAAGACGGAAATGGAAGAACTTTTGTTTACATTTGGAGCGGATAAACGTCAGATCTTTTTGAAATTAAAGATTCCGGCGACGCTTCCGTACTTTTTTTCAGCGATCAAGATGGCGGTACCGCTGTCGATCATCGGAGCGGCGATTGGAGAATGGCTGGGCGCTCAGAGCGGACTCGGATATTTCAGCCGGAGAATGATGACCCAGTTAGATGGAGCCGGTGTATTTGCACCGATTCTGCTCCTATCGGTAGTGGCGATGGCGGCAACGTGGATTGTCTCGCTGCTTGAAAAGCGGATGATTTTCTGGAGGAATGAGTAGGAAATTGTGATATAGGATGAAATTTTGAAGTATGTGTGCGGATATTGAAAAGTCTGTATTTTTGAAATGTGTGCTGCAGACCGAAAAAAGTGTATTCACAAAAAAGCTACTTGTGAAGAAGTGCAGATCTTTGAGATTGGTATGTGAATCCAGCAAGTCATATGCCAAAAGAACTGGAAAACAGGTAAGTGATAGGGAAATATAAACGGAAATTTGTAAAAATGAAAGGATATGAGATGAAAAAACGAATGAAAATGGCTGCCGCAGTGATGGCAGCAGTGATGGGAATGATGACACTTGGCGGATGTGGAACGGCCAGCGAAAAGAGTGAGACAGCTGCTCAGGCAGAGGGCACGGATGCGAAACAGACCTCGGAAGATGGAAAAAGTCAGGATCTTAAGGAGATCAATGTGGTTCTTGACTGGTATCCGAATGCGATCCATACCTTTATTTATACGGCGATCGAGCGCGGTTATTATGCGGAAGAAGGACTGGATGTGAAAGTGCGTTTTCCGGCCAATGCGAACGATGCGTTATCACTGGTAGCGGCTGGAAAGGCGGAGATCGGCATGTACTATCAGCAGGATGTGATCCAGGCGGTTGCCAATCAGGGAACGAAGATCAAATCCATCGGTGCGATCGTGCAGTCCCCGTTAAGTGTCGTTCTTTCTTTAAAGGATAAGAATATCACAGGACCGGAAAATCTGGTTGGAAAAACCGTTGGTTACGGCGGAACAGCACTCAGCGAGGCGGTTGTCAAGAGCATGATGGAATATGTGGGAGCGGATGCATCGGATGTAAACCTGATCGATGTCGGATTTGAACTGATGAGTTCTATGACGACCGGCAATGTGGATGCGACGATCGGATGCCTTGTTAACCATGAGGTTCCGCAGATGGAGGAAGAGGGCTTTGATGTCAACTACTTCATGGCAGCTGGATATGGAATCCCGAATTATTATGAGGAAGTATTCCTTGCCAACAACGAAATGATCCAGCAGGAGCCGGAAGTTCTGGAAGGATTCTTACGCGCATCGAAGAAGGGCTTTGAAGACTTTAAGAACGATCCGAATGGCTGCCTGGCAATCCTGATGAATAATCAGAATGAGGAAAACTTCCCTCTGACCCAGAGCGTGGAGGAGAAGTCCTGTGAGACACTTCTGCCGCTCATGGAGAGCGATGAGGTTCCGTTTTTGACCCAGACCGAAGAGTGCTGGCAGGAAAACATCGACTGGATGAGCGAGAGCGGGCTGATCGATAAGAAAGTGGATGTTTCGGATGTGATGGTAAACCTGCAGGAGTAAGAGCCAGAAGTAGTCAGAGACTGGCTGTTTGCGCAGAGCAAGTAAATTTCCGGAACTGGAAATTCTGGTGTTTAACATATATATGCAAGACAAGAATGGTAACAGAGTTACAGAGTTACTGGGGAAGATGGAGTCTCAGAATGTTGACAGTCTGCCAGCCAGGATATATAATATTTTCGTAACTGTTCAGTACCTTAACAGTCACGCGCAAAAATCCATTAAAGAAAAAACACCAGAATGGAAGGGGAAACAAATAGATGAAGAAAATTATTTTAACCGGCGATCGTCCTACAGGACGCTTACATGTCGGACATTATGTTGGCTCTCTGAGCGAGAGAGTGAGACTTCAGAACTCCGGCAAGTTCGATGAGATTTATATTATGATTGCCGATGCGCAGGCACTGACGGACAATGCCGATCACCCGGAAAAGGTGCGTAAAAATATTCTGCAGGTTGCCCTGGACTATCTGGCTTGTGGAATTGACCCGGAGAAATCCACCATCTTTATCCAGTCGATGGTGCCGGAGCTGACAGAGCTTACTTTCTACTATATGAACCTGGTTACGGTATCCCGTGTACAGCGAAATCCTACCGTAAAAGCAGAGATTCAGATGCGTAATTTTGAGGCAAGCATTCCGGTTGGATTCTTTACTTATCCGATTAGCCAGGCGGCGGATATCACTGCATTCCGCGCGACGACCGTTCCGGTTGGAGAGGATCAGATGCCGATGTTAGAGCAGTGCAAGGAGATCGTCCACAAATTCAACAGCGTGTACGGCGAGACCCTGACGGAACCGGAGATTCTGCTTCCGTCCAACAAGGCGTGTCTGCGTCTGCCGGGTATCGATGGAAAGGCAAAGATGAGCAAATCGCTTGGAAACTGCATCTACCTCTCTGATTCGGAAGCAGATGTGAAGAAGAAGATCATGTCCATGTTTACAGATCCAAATCACCTGCGTGTCGAGGATCCGGGTAAAGTCGAGGGCAATCCGGTCTTCATCTATCTGGATGCATTCTGCCGTCAGGAGTATTTTGCAGAGTTCCTGCCGGATTACCAGAACCTGGACGAGCTGAAAGCACATTACCAGAGAGGCGGTCTGGGCGATGTGAAGGTGAAGAAGTTCTTAAATAATGTTATGCAGGCTGAACTTTCACCGATCCGTGCAAGACGTCAGGAGTGGGAGAAGAGAATCCCGGATGTATTTGACATTCTGAAAGAGGGAAGCAAGGCAGCAGAGGCGAAGGCTGCGGAGACGCTTCGCGATGTGAAGGCTTCAATGCGGATCAATTACTTTGATGATGACAGTCTGATCGATACGATCGGGGACTAAGAGAAAAAGTGGAAATTCGGCGCGGCTTTCTGGAATGCCGGGAGTGTGCTGCCGGAAATGAATTGAATTAAGAAATAGAGAAAAGTCTGTCTTCTGGCATGGGAAAGGTGTCGGGGGACAGGCTTTTTTGCGTGATTCCCACTTAAAAACGGTTTACATAGTCCCTAAAATTCGATATAATAGTCTGTATTGCGTTATAACGCAAGGCTATATCAAATATGAAATGAAAGAATACTAAGAGGGCTACACATGAGTAAAAACAAACAATGGGCGAGTAAGCTGGGCTTTATTATGGCGACGGCTGGGGCGGCGATTGGATTGGGAAATCTGTGGAAATTTCCATATCTGATGGGAAAGAACGGTGGATTTCCATTTCTGGTTGCGTATCTGTTTTTTATCGTCGTTCTCGGACTGCCGGTTATGATCACGGAAATGTCCCTGGGACGGAAGACGCGGCATGATCCGGTGCAGGCATATGCGGACATTCATCCGCACGCACGGATTGTCGGTATATTCGGCGTACTGGCGGCGTTTATTATTTTGAGTTATTACAGCGTCATTGGCGGCTGGATTTTAAAGTATATTGCCAGCTATGTGACGACGGCGGCAGCGCCGGATTTTAACGCCTTTATCGGCAGCAGCGAGCCGGTGATCTGGCATATTGTATTTATGGCAGCGACTATAGCTGTCTGCTATTTTGGCATCAATGGCATTGAGAAAGCGAGCAAATTGATGATGCCGATGCTTCTGGTTCTGTTATTTGTCATCATTTTCAGAAGCGTGACGCTTCCGGGAGCTTCGAAAGGACTGTTATTTATCTTCCAGCCGGATTTTTCGGCGTTCACGCTTTCTTCTGTCAGCGCGGCACTGGGACAGGTGTTTTATTCCCTGAGTCTCTGTATGGGTATCACGATCACCTACGGAAGCTATCTGAGTGGAAAGGAAAATATTCCAAAAAGCTGTATGATCGTCGGTGGTCTGGACACCGTGATTGCGGTTCTCGCGGGTATCGCGATCTTTCCGGCAGTATTTGCCTTCGGTCTGGAGCCGGGACAGGGACCGGGACTGATTTTCGGCACACTGCCGATGGTATTTGCGAATATTGCGGGAGGAACTTTCTTTGCAATTCTGTTTTTTGCGCTGGTTTTTTTCGCAGCCGTTACGAGTGCGATCGCACTTCTGGAAGTCTGTGCATCTTTTGCGATTGATTCGCTGGGCTGGGAACGCAAGCATGCGGCGCTTGTGATTGGTACGGCGATCACGCTGCTTGGCATTCCGAGTGCGCTGTCCTTCGGCGTCCTGAGTGATGTCACAATCCTGAATCAGTCGGTCTTTGATTTCGCCGGACTGGTAACGGATAATATTCTGATGCCGCTCGGTGGACTCACGATGTGCTACTATGTAGGCTGGAAATGGAAACCGGAGTATCTGCTTGCGGAGATCGAGGCGGACGGTACGAAGTTCCGTCTGGGAAAACTCTGGGTGTTCTGCATCCGATTCCTGACGCCGGTTATGGTGGGAATCGTCAGTGTAACTGGATTTTATAATTTGTACTTGGCGATTCGGTAGGAAGAGCGGTTTTGTTGACAAAAACAGGAAATTGCCGTATAATTTGTTAAAGTTCAGACAAGGTCATGGAAATAGGGATAGGATGTGCTTGACGGTGGATCAAGGGCGGAAAAAGACCATTTGTGTGATAATCTGAATGGACAGACAACTTGGGGAAACTTGAATATAAGACAATTAAATTATGGGGATACCGCAGAATGACAAGGATGTGATTAGGCGGTGTCCCTACTTCGACTGTCGGGAATGAATCGGATATGAGGCATTGCCGCAGGCGGAAAAGCTGCGCCGTGTGAGTGAGCACAGAATCACAAGCCGGAAGACGTTGCGGAGAAAGCAGAGAAGGAGGATGAGATATATGGTTCAGAGAAAGAAAACATTAGCCAAGACAGCGGCAAAGAAATCTGTTTCAACGGAAGAGAAAAAGGTTCCGTCTGTTGTGGAGAAAAAAGAGACAGCCGTAGCTGAAGTGGCGAAGAAAGAAACGGCAGTGGCAGCAGTCGCAAAGAAAGAGACAGCGGTAGCGGAAGTGGCAAAGAAGGAAACAGCTGTTGCAGCGGTGGAGAAAAAGGAGACGGCAGTAGCATCCGTTCCGAAAAAGGAAACTGCACTGGCACATGTAGAGAAGAAAGAAACAGCCGTAGCGCCGGTACAGAAGAAGGAGACCGCCCTCGCAGAGAAGAAAGAGATGGCAGCAGCCGCAGAGAAAAAGGAGACAGATGTGACCGTAAAGAAAACAACTGCAAAGAGAACTACAAAGACAACCACAAAGACAACCACTGCAGCAAAGAAGACAGCTGCGAAGAAGGAAGTAAAGACAGTTGCATACGTACAGTACGCAGGTGCTGAGATTTCTATCGAGAAGCTGGAGGCAGAAGCAAAGAAAGCATATGCAGCTCTGGGACATAAAGAGGACGAGATTGAGACTCTGACCCTGTATGTTAAACCGGAAGAGCGTGCCGTTTACTATGTGGTAAATGGAGAAGGTTCCAGCGAGTACAAGATTGTGTACTAAGGTGGGCGTTCGGTGAAGTTTCCGGCTCTGTATGACGGGAAGGTTACATACCATATCTGCTTAAAATGAGGGAGCAGGTATAAAAATCTAAGAATGGTAAAAAGCCAGTTTTTATATCTTTGGTGTATTAAGAGAGATATAGAACTGGCTTTTTTGTTGATAGGGAGATGTTTTAAAAACGCTTTGCAAGAATTACAACAGGGAATGCGGATGATTCGATGCCAGGCGTAGTGAAGGAAAAAACAGCCAGAACAGTACGCCAGCGGTTAAGGTCAGGCAAATTTCCATGGCACTGTTGATGATTCCCGATAAAATCCAGCTGTCCAGACAGAAAACACAAGAAATCCAGAGAAGCAGGAGGCAGAGGCGCCCACGGGCAGCAGGAGAATCCAAAGAGTGAGTCAATTTGCTGAAAAAGGCAGTATGGGAGTTTGTTTGGGAATAACGGGCAGGAGCTGGGGACGAAAGATAGAACTGCAAGCTTAAATAAAACAGATTATAAAGAAATAACAGTGCAGCCGCCAGCGCCAGAAGCGTGTGAAGGATAGCACAGACTGGGAGGTGCTCCGGGGTATAGGGCAGCAGGGCAGCGGCAGTGAGGAGAAGCAGGCAGCATTTTGCCTGGCGGGGGCGGTACAGGGAGAGTTGGGAGTAGAAAAAGCCGCCGCAGAGCAGGCACCAGAGAAAAAATTCGCCGCGTCGGTGCAGTGCGATGCTGATACTGGAAAAATTGGAAGAAAACAGATTGCATCCGCGTGTGAGTGAGAAACTAAAAAATGGGAGGAGAACGAACGTAAATATCCATCGAATCATGAGGATAGTGTGGGAAAATGGGGCGGAAAAGATACTGGAAAGAAGAGGCAGAAATAGTTGACGGAATTGCTGTTTATGTAATAGTATTATTATTTAGGAAAGATGAATTATATGTTTGATTAAGAAGGATAATACAAAACCATGATAAATTTACCAGCAGCATTTACTGAACGAATGAAACAGATGCTCGGCAGGGAGTACGATGCGTTTATCGCCAGTTACGACAAGGAGCGCTCACAGGGACTGCGCGTGAACGGACTGAAAACGAATCCGGCGGAATTTGCTAAGACGGCTCCATTTTCTCTGAATCCGGTTGCGTGGGCGGCGGAGGGATTCGCTTATGGGGCGGAGGATCGTCCGGGGCGTCATCCGTACCACGATGCGGGCGTTTACTATATTCAGGAGCCGAGCGCGATGATTGCGGCTTCGCTTTTAAACCCGCAGCCGGGGGAAATGATTCTGGATCTCTGTGCGGCACCGGGCGGAAAATCGACGCAGGCGGCGGCGAGACTGGGCGGAGAAGGACTTCTGGTGAGCAATGAGATCCATCCGGCGCGGGCAAAGATTCTCTCGCATAATATCGAGCGCATGGGAATCCGGAATGCGGTTGTGACAAATGAAGATTCCGGGCGGCTGACGAAGTATTTTCCGGCATTTTTTGATGGGATCATCGTGGATGCACCGTGTTCCGGCGAGGGAATGTTCCGCAAGGATGAGACGGCGGTCACGGAATGGAGCCCGGAGAATGTGCGTCGCTGTGCTGGGCGGCAGCAGGAGATTCTTGAAAATGCGGCGATGATGCTGAAACCGGGCGGACGGCTGGTGTACTCTACATGTACTTTTGCACCGGAGGAGGACGAGCAGGCGATCGGACGTTTCTTAGAGGCACATCCAGAGTTTGCGCTAGAGGAAACGCCGGACTATCCGGGACTTTCGCACGGCGTTCCAGCCTGGGGCGCGGGTGTGACGGATGGAATTGAGAAAACGATCCGTATCTGGCCGCACCGGACCGAGGGAGAAGGTCATTATGCGGCACTTCTTCGAAAAACGGGCGAGCCGGAGAGCGTGAAGCGTAAATATCCGGCTTCGGTGAAAGACAAGAAGCTTCTGGCAGTCTATGAGGATTTTTGCAAGGAGATATTTATAGAGCCGAAGAAATGGACGGCGGACAGTACGATGACGATGTTTGGCGACCAGCTTTACCGGACGCCGGAGGAGATGGTCGATTTTAAGGGGCTGCGGGTGCTGCGCCCGGGGCTTCAGATGGGAGAATTTAAGAAAAACCGTTTTGAGCCGTCCCACGCGCTGGCACTTGCCCTGCATTCATCGGAGGTAAAACAGAACGTGAACCTGTCTGCCGACGCGCCGGAGACGGCGGCATACCTGCGCGGCGAGACGATCCAGCTTTCGGAGGAAGACGCCGGAAAAGGCTGGTGCCTTGTGAGTGTGGACGGGTATTCGCTCGGATGGGGCAAGAAGAGCGGCGGGACGCTGAAAAACCATTATCCGAAGGGACTGCGGAAGCAGTATTAATAGAAGAAGGAAAAATCCTCCGGCATCGGAGCCGTAAACTCCATTGCTTCCCCAGTGATCGGATGCCGGAATGCCACCGTATAGGAGTGAAGTGCCTGCCGTCCGATGAAGCGGTAATCCGGGTTGTATAGAAAATCACCTAAAAGCGGGTGTCCGATAGCTTTCATGTGGACCCGGATCTGGTGGGTGCGCCCCGTTTCCAGACGCAGCAGGACGAGGGAGCAGTCGAGATCGTCCCGGTAATCGAGACACCGGTAATGGGTGACGGCGTGTTCCCCATGATCCATATCGATGCAGCGCTCGATGGTAGAACCATCTTTTCGGGCGATCGGCAGGTCAATGGTGCCGTATTCTTCTGGTTTCCCGGAGACAATCGCGAGATATTCGCGGCGTATTTCTTTTTTCGCAGTCATGGCGGAGAGAAATGCGCCGCTTATTTTATGTTTAGCGATCAGCAGAAGACCGGTGGTGTCTCGGTCTAAGCGGTTCACGGCACGGAATACGAAATGTTCGCCGCGCGAGGCAAAACGGTACGCGAGGGCGTTTGCCAGCGTATTTTCATGGTGTCCCTGGGACGGGTGGACAGGCATTCCGGCGGCTTTGTTGAGTATTATGAGATCTTCGTCTTCATATACTATATCGATCGGAAGATTGACCGGAAGAATATCTGAGGAAACGGGTTCGTCCGGGAGAAAGAGTGTCAGGGTGTCTCCGATCTGAAGCGGTGTGTTCAGCCAGGATGGAGTCCCATTCAGGCAGATCTGCTCAGGGTTCTGTTTGAGTTCGATGAGGATGCGGCGGGAATATCCGGCATCGCGGAGGAAGGCGCCGATGGTGTCAGCTTTGTTTTTATTTGTAATAGTGTATGATAATGTCCGTTTCATTTAGGGAACCTCTTTGTAATCATTGTGATGCCAATAAGGATAACATAAAAGCAAGGAGGCTGCAATCTCATAGTATTTTTTGAAGGATTCTCGAAACCCTATTGACTTGCGATCAAAAACCTAGTATCATTACTAATAAGTAAAGCTGTTTTTATTCAAATTACTTATAAGTAGAACTAATAAATACAATGCAGAGAAAAGGAGAATGAACGATGGCAAAAGTAGGAATTGTAATGGGAAGCGATTCGGACATGCCGATCATGGCACAGGCAGCAGATTTTCTGGACAAGATGGGGATTGATTATGAAATGACAATCATTTCTGCACACCGTGAGCCAGACATCTTTTTTAACTATGCAAAATCCGCTGAGGAGAAAGGCTTTAAGGTTATCATTGCAGGTGCTGGTAAGGCAGCGCATCTGCCGGGTATGTGCGCGGCACTGTTCCCGATGCCGGTGATCGGTATTCCGATGAAAACCTCGGATTTAGGCGGAGTTGATTCTCTGTATTCGATCGTACAGATGCCATCCGGTATTCCGGTTGCAACGGTAGCGATCAACGGCGGTAAGAACGCGGGTATTCTGGCAGCCAAGATTCTGGCAACTTCCGATCCGGAGCTGTTAGCGAAATTAAAGGCATACTCCGAGGAGATGAAGAATGAAGTAGCCGGTAAGGATGAGAAATTACAGAAGCTGGGACATAAAGAGTATCTGGCACAGAAATAAAAACAAAAAATATAAACAAGGACATACGGAGGAAAACCATGGATTACAAGAATTCCGGAGTAGATATTGAGGCTGGTTATAAGTCAGTAGAACTGATGAAAGAGCATGTAAAGAAAACGATGCGCGAGGAGGTGCTGGGAGGTCTGGGAGGCTTTGCCGGTGCATTCTCCCTGGCAAAGATTAAAGAGATGGAAGAGCCGGTTCTCTTATCTGGTACGGACGGCTGCGGCACAAAGGTAAAGCTGGCGATCATCATGGACAAGCATGACACGATCGGTATCGATGCAGTTGCGATGTGTGTCAACGACATTGCATGTGCAGGTGGCGAGCCGTTGTTTTTCCTAGACTATATTGCCTGCGGCAAGAACTATCCGGAGAAGATCGCGGATATCGTAAAAGGCGTTGCAGAAGGCTGCTTACAGTCGGAGGCAGCTCTGATCGGCGGCGAGACAGCCGAGCATCCGGGACTGATGCCGGAGGAAGATTATGATCTGGCTGGTTTTGCTGTCGGTGTGGTTGATAAAAAAGACATGATTACCGGCGAAAACCTGAAACCGGGTGATGTACTGATCGGTATGGCATCCACCGGCGTTCACAGCAATGGTTTCTCCCTGGTCCGCAAGGTGTTTGAGAAGGAACTTAACAAAGAGGGGCTGGAGACCTACTATGAGGAGTTGGGAACCACGCTTGGCGAGGCACTTCTGGCACCGACCCGTATCTATGTAAAGGCGCTGAAAGCAGTGAAGAATGCAGGCGTGACTGTGAAAGCGTGCAGCCATATCACAGGCGGCGGCTTCTATGAGAATGTTCCGCGTATGCTGAAAGACGGCGTCCGCGCAGTCATCAAGAAAGACAGCTATCAGATTCCGCCAATCTTTGGTATGCTGGCGAAGAAAGGCGATATCGAGGAGCATATGATGTACAATACCTACAACATGGGTATCGGCATGGTTGTAGCAGTCGATGCGGCTGATGCAGAGCGTGCGATGGAGGCAATGAAGTCCGCTGGCGATACAACGTACATCATCGGTTCTATTGAGGCAGGAGAAAAGGGAGTAACATTATGCTAAGAGTCGTTGTAATGGTGTCTGGCGGCGGTACAAATCTGCAGGCAATCCTGGATGCGGTTGATAACGGCAAGATCACGAACGCAGAGGTTGCAGCGGTTATCAGCAACAATGAGGGCGTTTATGCGATTGAGCGCGCGAAAAAACACGGTGTCCCGGCATTTGTTGTGACTCCGAAGGCGTATGAGACGCGAGATGCATTCGATGAGGCGCTTTTAGAGACCGTCAAGGCGTGTAAGCCGGATCTCATCGTTCTGGCTGGATTTCTTGTGAAGATTCCGGCGGCGATGATCGAGGCATACAGAAATAAAATTATCAATATTCACCCGTCCCTGATTCCGTCTTTCTGTGGCGTCGGCTATTATGGACTGAAGGTGCATGAGGCGGCACTGGCGCGCGGCGTCAAGGTGACGGGCGCGACGGTTCACTATGTGGATGAAGGAACCGATACCGGTCCGATCCTCTTCCAGAAAGCCGTAGAGGTGCAGCCGGATGATACGCCGAAGACGCTGCAGCAGCGCGTGATGGAACAGGCAGAGTGGGTACTGCTTCCGCAGGCGATCGATGCGATTGCAAACGGAAGAATATAAGGAGAAGAACATGAAAGTTTTAATCGTTGGCAGCGGCGGACGTGAGCATGCGATCGCATGGAAAGTGGCTCAGAGTCCGAAGGTAGATAAAATTTATTGTGCACCGGGCAATGCGGGAATT
>ERZ791579.1338-NODE-1338-length-13810-cov-2.288768_pt1 | contig 13810 bp, 10 predicted proteins | sample MGYA00509968_ERZ791579 | MGnify/ENA primary metagenome ERZ791579 (study PRJEB30046, sample SAMN00791924) | human gut metagenome | study: EMG produced TPA metagenomics assembly of the A metagenome-wide association study of gut microbiota in type 2... | reverse complement strand
TAAGAGTGGCGAGAGCCGTTGTTGCCGGAATCAATGCGGATGGATGCATCAAACGAGATCGTTGGTTAGAGGCTGTTTATAAATTGGGTGGTAGCTTGCAACCTTGGACTGTTCCGGATATGAATCACCGGGCATTTAATTTAGTTACCGGAAAGCCTTTGACAAGCGGTGCAAAAGAGCCTGAATCCGCCGGGACAATAGCCTGGTTGCTTTATCAGGCCTATACCCAGACTGGAGATAAGAAATATTTTGAGGGAGCACAGCTTGCACTTGAATTTTTGTGTGCGTTCGGAGAGAATCCTTCTTATGAGTTGCAGTTGCCTTATGGAACGTTGATTGCTGCGAGAATGAATGCAGAGCAGGATTGTTCTTATAATATAGACCGATTGATTAATTGGTGTTTCGATTGGGGGCGTACTCGCGGTTGGGGCGCTATTGTCGGTACATGGGGAGGATATGATGTCTCGGGACTTATCGGTGAAGCGAATGATAACGGAGATGATTATGCTTTTGTTATGAACGGTTTTCAGCAGGCGGCAGCTTTAGCTCCTGTTGCGAAATATGATAAACGTTATGCGCGTGCAATCGGGAAGTGGTTGTTGAATATCGCGAATGCAAGTCGCCTATTTTATAATAATGTACTTCCGGAAGATCATCAAGAACCGCAAAGTTATGCATGGTCTTCTGTTTATGATACCGAAAGTTGTATTCCTTATGAATCGATGAAAGAGGTTTGGAATAATAAATCTCCTTATGTAATGGGGGATGCTACCGGAGGTGGCTGGGCTGCTACGAATATATCTTTGTATAGCGGTTCTAGTGTCGGATATTTGGCGGCATTGATCGAGAAAACCAATGTCGAAGGTATCCTCCGGATCGATGTTAATAAAACCGATTTTTTCGGAAATGCGGTTTTCCCGGTTTATTTGTATTATAATCCTTATTCTGAGGATAAGACGGTAGAGTTGGAATTACCGTCAGGAGAATATGATTTGTATGATGCCATATCCGAGCGGAATGTGGTTTCTCGAATTTCGGGGACAGCTTCTTTTTCTGTTCCATCGGATGGGGTTTGCTTGTTGACTGTTATACCTTCCGGTACGGAACAAACAGTTTCCGGACATCGTTTGTTGGCAGGTAACCAAGTTATAGATTTTTATTATGGTTATGATTATTCTCGAAATTTAAGGCTAAAAGCAATAGTGGCAGATCAGGAAGTGACTGTACCGGGTAATACCGTTAAATTGAATGTGTATGCGGATAATATTCCGTTGGGAGCTTCTGTCGTATATCAATGGAGTGTAAATGGCGAACCTATTCAAAGTGAATGGACGGGATCTTATTTAAATTGGAATGTACCTTCGACTCTCGGCCTTTATACGATAAAGGCTGTCGGAAGTGCTCGTAATCAAACCATATCGGGAGAGGTAACTGTTGAGGTGTTGGAGAGTATGTATGATAAACCTTCATTGACAAGTATTGAAACAAGTTCGTCTATGCCTTTGTCTCCGGGAGAAACGATAGATGTTACTTCGGTATTGGCGGAGGAAACGCCGGGACTTACGGTTTCTTGGGAGTGTGACGGCGGTGATATAGAAAACCTTTCAGATTTTTCCAGTCGTTGGACATTACCTTCTGTCCCCGGAGTATATACGATAAGTTGCACTGCGAAAAATCGGTTCGGGGAGGATATGAAATCGTTGGAAGTTTTGGTTAAGGAAGAAAAATCGGCAGTAAAGACACCTTTGATTTACTATCCTCTAAACGGTGATTGTTTTAACGCTGCAAGTCTCGGAATTTATGACGCGATACCTGAAGGTGGCTCGTTTGTTACGGATGCGTTGGGGCGTGAATCTTCGGCATATTCTCTGTCCTCGTCTTCATATTTATATACGGAAAATGATGAAGCCCTCGGGGTACAGGATAAAGTGACGATCGGTTTTTGGGTTTCTCCGGAAAATACGCCCGGGAGGGAACAATTTCTTGTTTCTCACGGTAGTTGGGAAGAACGCTATAAAATTTCACTTTCTCCCGATATGACCTTGAGGTGGACGGTAAATACTTCTGACGGGACGAAAGATCTGGATTATAAGATTCCTTTGGATCTGAATAAATTTTATCATATTACTGCTGTATATACGGGGTATTCTATGGAGTTGTATGTAAATGGGGAATTTTATTCGTTTATGAAACATTCCGGAAATATCGGAACTACGGATAAGGATATTACTTATGGCAGAAAAGATCGTACCGATACAGAATATACTTTTGCGGGAATATTGGATGAGATTCGTATTTATAATGATGAATTATCTCTGTCCGAGATAAGGGAACTTCCTGAGACTTGGGAACTATTACCATCATCGGTTGAGAATACTATTTCGGATTTGCAAATACAGATTTTGAAAGGCAGAGGAGTATTGCGTATCGATACTGGCGGAAGAATATTAAAAAATTTGGAGGTATTCAATATACAAGGTATGTCATTCCCATGCAAATGGCAAAAGGAGAGTGAATATTCTTATAGTATTTCGACAGAAAATTTGTCTTCAGGCATATATGTATTGAGATTGACAGATAAATCGGGGAAAAACTACAGATACAAGATTATTTTGTAAAAAAAGGAGCATTCCTTCACAGGAACGCTCCTTTCATATTATGTAGTGTGTGTTTGTGTTAGCTATTTTATTTCCCAGTTATCACTGCGGAAAGAGGATGCCGGAAGTCCGTAAACATCGAAAAGAGAGCCTACTACGAAATTTTTATAAGCGTAGCGGACTGCAACGGGATTATGGACTTGCGGGCTGCTGACTCCTAAACGTCCGCTCTTGGCTTCGATAACCGCTTTTGCCGGGTAGAATATTTTATCCTCTCCGGCGATTTCGAAATCGGGCAGTTCAGTTTCGAGAGGAGCAACCCCTTTGGGGGCATTACTGAAATTGACATAAATCTTATTCCCTTTTATTTCGATAGATTTATATATAGGACCGGAATATCCGAAATTGTTTTTATTATAGGTCTTTGCTAAGGCCCAGTAAGCCAGTCTGTTTCCTACTTTTTCTTTTTCTGCCGGATGGATTTTGGTTTTTTCTCCTATATCTAAAGTTACAGCCATTCCCGAATTCGGAATTTCATTCATATTCCGGAGTTGAACTTCTCGTAATTTTGCAGAAGATGTTTTATCGACACCGTCATATTGGAACGGGGCTATTTGTACATAATAGAACGGGAAGTCTCCTAAGCCCCATTTTTGACGTAAGTCTTTTACAAATGCCGGCATTAAACGTCCGTATAGCTCTTCTTGTCCTCTATTGCTTTCACCTTGATACCAGATCATTCCTTTTATCGTATAGTTGATAACGGGAGAGATCATTGCGTTATACAATACTCCGGGCAACACTTGTTTAGGACCTACAGGTTTGTCATTAGTCAGATGAGAAATATCGACCTCGTCCTTGAATGGGGTGAGAGCTTCAATACTCATCCACGGTTCTACTTTCGATCCACCCCAATTCGAGATTATCAGTCCTATGGGGACATCGAGAACTTCATTTAAGTATTTTGCAAAGAAATAAGCCGTAGCACTGGCTCTGGCAACACCTTCGGGTGTATGTTCTTCCCATCGGGTTTCACAATCGGATTGCGGAGTTTTTGCCGTGATACGGGGAATATTGCAGAACCGGATCGGAACTTCTTTTTTTGCTTTAATAAGAATATCCTGAATATTATTTACCGGTTGTCGGTCGAACCCTTGTACCGGCATTTCCATATTGGATTGTCCCGAACAAAACCATACTTCTCCGATGAGAATATTTTTTAATGTTGTTTTTTCTCCGTCATTAAATGTGATTTCGTAAGGGCCTCCGGCTACCGGAGTCGTTATTTGCTGTATCCATTTCCCGTCTTTCCCTGTCGTTGTGGAATAAGATCTTTTTGCCCAGGACGGCTTTATGTTTACTATGCTTCCGGGTTTCGCTTCTCCCCATAACTTGACTTGGGACTGTTGTTGCAACACCATATTGTCTGCTAAGACACCCGGTAGTTTTACTTTAGCGAAGAGTGTGGTTGAAATAAAAGCTAAAAAGGCGATAACCGCTATTTTTTTCATTTCTGTTATGTGTTATGTTTAGAAAAAAGTTAACGTGAACAAAGTAAATGGAAGATCCTTAATGTATACATTAAAATCTCCTTAAAAACAAACTAAAAAAATAGTAATATTCGTTTTTAATAACTTTATTCTTGGAAAAAGTACCGGAAGTTTTATTTTATTGGAGAGTAAGACCTAAAAAGTCGTTTAAAATGAAATGACTCCTGATAGTCAAATGAAGAACTTTTCAGGAGTCATTTCGAGAATTTGTTTTGAAACTTTTTTGGATCAGCAGATCTTTTAAGAAGCCGAGTGTTTTATTTTACCCGAAGATTCTTAACTGTACATTTATTATTTCGTACGACACGCACTATTACTTGTGAGTCGGGAGTAACATTAATCCTATTTTCACCGTTTGTCAGTATCGTTTTGGCTAATAATGCCCCGTAAGGGGAGTAAATTTCGGCAATTCCGCCATCGGATACGATCACGACTTCTGCTGTTCCTCCTGCTATGACGACATCATTATCGGTTTCGGCCGGACTGTCGATTGAAGAATTGATATCAGAATAATCGCTCCAGTTCAGATTATTGTCACGGTAACGGATTTTTGCTTTATAATTTCCTGTGGGAAGTTTTGCCGTGAAAGTGCTGAGATCGATTCCTTCGTTTAAATCGACTGGCAGGTATGATTTTTCTAAATCTATTTTCCCGTCGGTTTCAAAGTATCCGGTAACGCCGAATATATTTTCCCGGTGGATAATCGTGTCGATTACCATTTCCTGATTTGCCGTGTTGATTATTTGATATTCTGCGGACATCATATCCGTAGCAGGTGACGCTTCAAGAGAAAATATTCCATCTGTAGCATTGTATTCTTGCTTGATCATTGTCGGCGTTGTCGGTACGGATGCATCGCATTTTGCACTCCATTGATCGATTATTTCCGCCGGATCATATTTGCGAATATACGTTGTTGATGAAGCCCCGTTGACCGGTCGGCGTTGAGAGACTCCGTAGTATGTCGTTTGATATGATTTTTCGACAGGATCTACTTCGGTAATAGCAAATCCGATGAACTCCGAATTCCGGTGTATTTCGGGATAATCTATGTTTGTGCTGTATTTCCCGAAATAGTCAGGATAAGAACCTCCGTTACCGTTCAGGAAAAGGGTTATACTTTTTCCGTTTTTGAGCTCAAGGATACCTCTTTCTACAGAATGAGTATGCCCGTACATATACATTTTTATTTTTGTAGAGTTTTCAAATACCGGGAACAGCCGTTCGGCTATTTCTTCACGGGTTGCAGTATTATCGGGTGCTGACCACATTTCATATCTGTGTCCGTGATGTCCAAAAATGAAGACCATGTCTATCGTGTTATCGCTTTCTGCAGTTGTCAGCTTATCTTTTAGCCATTTCAATTGTGCCTCGGTGTTCGTTTGATAAGTCTGATTGCTGTTATCTGTCGGACAAAGATACTGCCGGTTGGTATTCAGATAAATGTATAGGGCGTTTCCTATTTGTTGAGCATAATATTTCCCTTTTGCATCTCCTTCGGCATCGCTCAAATCGGTGAAATCCATGAAATCATAGAAATACGAATGTTCTGAGTCGTTTTTCTCAAAATCGTGATTACCTGCAGCGATATTCATGGGAAGAGCATTCGTAAGTTCTTTGTTCGGAGTAAAGAGCGATTCTACAAATTCATTTTCATATTGTCCGTAATTATAGATAATATCTCCGGTACATGTAATGAAATCGAAATGGTTTTGTAAATCTTCTCCGAATTCCTGTTTTAAGAATTTCAATGCAGCCTCCCGTACCGGTGTTACAGAGCTGGCTTCATGAGAGTCTCCGAATGAGAGGAAACGGATTTTCCGGCTTACGTTTTTATCCGGAAGTGTACGGAATTTGTAAACTTCAGAAATATTATCACCGATCCGGCAACGGTATTGGTATTCGGTATCAGGAGATAAGCCGGTCAGCCGAACGCCGGACCATTTCAAACTTCCTACGGATTTTGTCGTACCTGTTGCCGTGAGATTCAGATCGGTAGTCCCGTATTCTACGGTGGGTACTCCCTCTTCTCCATCGGCACTTCGCCAATTGATCAAGATACTTTCGGTTGTTTTACTTTGCAAATACGGCTCTGGTTGAAATATAATCACATCCGGAACAACTCCTTTAAAGCTGATATCGTCGAGATAATAAGTGACGGCTTCGTTTTGCACCGATCCCCCTGATGCACAATTGGGACGAATGCTTATACGGCAAGTAGATAGGTCGGTTGTTTTAGTATCTGACATATCGACTTTTATTTCGTAACGAGTCCATTCGGTTGCGGTCGTTTGAGATGATGTGAGAATATCTTTTGTATTGTTGTTTATAGAAAAATCTACCCGGAAAGGGATTCCTGCTTTTGACGCTTTCATCCACATGACAAAAGTATATTCTGCTGAAGCGAGGTTCTGGACCTCTTGAGCAAGAAAGAACCGGTATCGCGCATCTATGTTTGTCAAATCGATTTTCAATGCTTGACTCCCTCCATGAATTTCTTCGGTCGTAATAGTTCCTGTTCCGGTAGAACTGCCTTTGATGACGAGTCCCCAGGTGTTTACTAAATTAGAACCCCACGGATCTGTTCCCATAACAATACTTGAATTAGGATCTCCGATTTCGAAATCTCCATTGGTGATGAACTCTTTTTGCTCTCCTTCATCGGGTTTTTCTTCTTCAGAGGAGGCCGATGTGAAGCTGATGTCATCGATATAGTAAGTAACGGCTTCGTTTTTTACCGATCCACTTGAGGCACAATTGGGGCGGATACGTATGCGGAGGGTAGAAAGATCTTCTGATGTTTTATCCGAGAGATCGACTTTTATTTCATAACGAGTCCATTCGGTTGCAGTTGTTTGTGCAGATGTAAGGACATCTTTTTTGTCATCGTCAATAGAAAAATCTACTCTGAACGGTATGTCTGCTTTTGATGCTTTCATCCATAAGGCGAATGTATATTCTCCCGGAGTAAGATTTTGAATCTCTTGAGTGAGGAAGAAATGATAACGTGCAGATATATTGGTCAATTCTACTTTCAGAGCTTGATTTCCATCATGAACCTCTTCGGTCGTGACGGTCCCTGTTCCTGTAGACTTGTCTTTAATGACAAGAGCCCATTTCCCGACAAAATCACCCCAAGGATCAGTCCCTGTAACGATACTCGAATTAGGTTCTCCGGTTTCGAAGTTTCCGTTAATAATAAAGTCTTTTACATCCCCCTCTTCCGGTTCGGTACCTTTTTCATATAGGCGTACGTCATCGATAAGTATAGAAGATTCAAGAGATTTGTTATTTTCGTCATACTCTGTTCTGTTTCCGAATACGACTCCCGATTTTTGAAAATCACCGTCGCTGTAATGTGTATCGGAGGATTGGTGTTGTGTCGGGTCTATTGTAACGGTGTATTCTTCCCAGTTTGAGGATAGTGTTACCCAGTTACTGCCGGATACTTCATAACCTCCGCCTACAGACATCCCCGCGAAGACCGGATAATTTCCGACTAAATTTTTTGCTTTAAATTTTAGAACATACTGTTTGGTACGATCTATTGTGACATATTGAATAGCGGTATTGTTGTCCCATGTGTCCAGTTTAGTCGTTGTACTGCCGGCAGAGATACTCAGATTCAGCGCTTTTTCACCTTCTGCATAATCATCGGAAACTATTTTTCCGTGATTATATCCGCTATTTGCCGATTTACGATACCAAGAACCTTGTACGACTGTTTCCGCCTCCATTACCGGATTAGAGGTTTCCGTATTGTTGCCTAATCTGCCTAAGGCTGAAATTCTGGGCAGTTCACCGGTCGATTTGTTGTTTGCATAATCATACGTTTTTGTGTTTTCGAATCCTCCGTCTTGTAATAAGTTTTGCGCAGACGCAGGTAACAGTGTAGTGAGCAGGAATATCCCTGCGAGGAGAGATTTTTTCATTGTTATTGTGTTTTGGTTTTGGATTCAAGTAATTTTGAATGACTAAAGTAATATAATATTCTCCCCGCAATCAGGAATGTATCAGCTCAATATGTCCCGTAATTTATTTTATGGAACTATTCTCATATTTTTGAAACACCCCTGTAATATTATTTTCTATAACATATTCCGTCGCATACAGCAATAAGTCGGCCGTTTTCGGTAGAGATATTCGCTTTATAGTGACAGATCGTTTTATGCAACAAAATCTCTTGGGCTTCTGCGATCAGGGTTTCTCCGATCGTGGCGCTTTCAAGAAATCGAATGTCCGACTGTATAGAGAAAGCCAGACGGCCGTTAGCGTTGGCGGCAGCGGCAATTGCCAGGTCCGCTAAAGTAAACAGTGCACCACCCTGAACGACGTTGCCTGCATTCAGATGGTGTTCGTTTATTTTTAATTCGGCTTTTGCATATCCGGGACGAACCTCAGAAAGTGTGATCCCTGCTTCTGTTGCGAAACGGTCGTTTTTAAAAAATTCGATATAATCCATAATATTTTCTTTTTATAAAATAGAAAAGGAGCTTTCCGCCATATTATTTATGCAGAAAACTCCCTATGTTTTTAATAGATGATTACTATTTATTTAATTTCCATTCAGCACCGTCTTTGGTATCTTTGATTTCAAATCCGATTTCAGAGAGTTTATTGCGGATAAAGTCTGCTGTTTGCCAATCTTTATGATTTTTTGCTTCTTGGCGTACATCGAGCAATAGATCGACAGCTTTTTCGTAAGCCTCGTTAGAAGCATTGCCCGTTGTGCTATTTTCTACTTTTAATCCTAATATATCGAACATGAATGTTTGAAATATCTCTTTTAGTTCCTGTAAATCGGTTTCATTTATAGAGGCTTTGCCGGAAAGGATTGTGTTGATAATGCGAACAGCATCGAATAAATATGAGATGACGATCGGGGAGCTCAAGTCATCGTTCATTGCTTCGTAACATTTTTCCCGAAGATTTTTAATATCTACGGTAGAGTCTGTTCCCGGAATGATCTTATTGAGATTTTCCCAGCCTTCACTAAGCCGTTGATATGCTTTTTCTGCAGCGATGAGGGCATCGTTGCTGAAATCAAGCGTACTGCGGTAATGTGCTTGCAAGATAAAGAACCGTATCGTCATAGGACTGAATGGTTGAGATAACAGTTTATGATCTCCGGTGAAGAATTGGTCTAATGTAATGAAATTACCTAAGGATTTCCCCATTTTCTGTCCGTTGATCGTAATCATGTTGTTATGCATCCAATAATGTACGGTCTCTTTTCCTTGTGCCGCTACGGATTGTGCGATTTCGCATTCGTGATGCGGAAAGAGCAGATCCATGCCTCCTCCGTGAATGTCGAATTCTTCTCCTAAATATTTTGTTCCCATTGCAGAACATTCGAGATGCCAGCCGGGAAAACCGTCACTCCATGGAGAAGGCCACCGCATGATATGTTCGGGTGAGGCTTTTTTCCAAAGAGCGAAATCGACACTGTTGCGTTTTTCTTGTTGTCCGTCAAGAGCCCGTGTCGTATTGAGCAATTCGTCGATATTGCGTCCGGAGAGTTTTCCGTAATGAAAGTCTTTATTATATTTTTCTACATCGAAATAAACCGATCCGTCGCTAATGTATGCATATCCTGCATCCAATATTTTTTTTATATATTCGATTTGTTCTATAATATGACCTGAAGCGTGGGGCTCTATGCTGGGAGGAAGAACATTCAAGGCTTCCATTGCTTTGTGGTATCGGTTGAGGTAGTATTGCACTACTTCCATCGGCTCTAATTGCTCGAGCCGCGCTTTTTTTGCAATTTTATCTTCTCCTTCGTCCGCATCGTTTTCGAGGTGCCCTACATCTGTAATGTTGCGTACATAACGGACTTTATATCCGAGATGTTTCAGATAACGGAAAAGCAGATCGAACGTAATTGCCGGACGAGCATGCCCGAGATGTCCATCCCCGTAAACCGTAGGTCCGCAAACATACATACCTACATACGGAGGATTGAGCGGAATAAACAATTCTTTCTTTCTGCTGAGCGTGTTGTAAATATTGAGTTTATGTTCCATGTTTTTGTTTGATTACACCTTACAAAGGTAATGATTTGATAGAAATTAGGACAATCGGGGTGCGGATTTCGTTCTATTATTTATCTTTTTGCTGAGTTCCCGAAAGATTTACAAAATATTTGTTCCGGTTTTATTTCCCAAATGCAGATATTATTCACTGCCGGGGCATTATATTTGAATTCTCGATTGGTATAATGTCGCATTATAATGTTTAGACAGCGGATTTTCTCATCGTAATCGGTTATAAATTTGACTTTTCCTTCGCATATGATACTTTCAGCAGACATACTGTAACTACAAGCTACTTCAGGGTGTTGGAATACTAATTTGGTATTTCCGTGGAGAGATAGACTTATTCGGTTATCATTACGAATGAGCTCCGTTTTTTTCCCTTCAGGTCCTGAATGTAGATAGAATGTCCCGTTTTCATATCCGAAATTCATCGGGATAATATATGGAGCACCCTCAGGATTGTTTATTCCTATAAAGCAGGTTTGTGCACTCTTGATAATTTCTTCTATTTTTCCGAAATCATTGATAGTATATGTTTTCATAATTCGAGGAAAATTTTTTATTTTAAATGATTAAAAATCTTCTAAACTCCATTATTTATCTCGGATAGAAATTTATACAGGTTTTAAGCTTCACCTCCGGGGGGCATGAACGGAGGAATATTGTTTTCAGGTTCGGTAATCCGGATATTGCCGAATTGCTTCTCATATTTTATAATGTTCTCTTGTAATGCAAACATCAGTCGCTTTGCATGTTCGGGAGTAAGTACAATTCGTGATTTTACAGGGGCTTTGGGAATTCCCGGCATGATGCGGATAAAATCGACCACAAATTCAGAAGAAGAGTGGGTGATAACGGCAAGATTAGAGTATATACCTTCTGCAACTTCGGCACTGAGTTCTATTTGTAATTGGTTCTTTTCGTTCATAATGTTTGTGTATTAAATATAAAATATTGTTGTTTTAGATTACTCACGTTTGCATTGACTTTTATGGCTTTTGCTTCTGGAATCTTGTCTTGTATTTTTTGCAGAGAAAAGGCGGCATAACCTTTGCTTAAATAGCCCGGATTATCGCTATCTGCTTTATGTCGCAGTTCAAGAAAAATCGTATCCGGCGAGATTTGGTTTTCTTGAATATAGAGTAAAGCGAACTGGTGTTTGTCATTATTTTGTTCTATTTTATAGCGGAGGTTTAAATATCCGCCTCCGGGCCAAAGCGAGATGATATATAGCGGGTCATTACCGAATGATTCGGTTTGTTCTTTTTGTGAAACGAACGTTATATTCCCTTCTGGAATGAAGGTTATCGATTGTATCTTTGCCGATAGTTCTGTTTGAGAAATTTGTTCTCCGGGTATATATCTCAATAATATCCTTTTTCCGGTAACAAGATATTTGTTATCTGTGTCGTTTGTTGTTTCGGAGAGCAAGACGATCCCGTCATCTCTAAGAAATCGTATTCCTTCTTCTGGAGACAACACTGTTACGAAATCCATTCGAAAATTTCCGTAGTCGTATCGGACATCGTCATTACAGGCGCTGAGAATTACAATTGTTAAAAATAGTATAAATTGAAATGATCGTTTCATAAGACTTCGTTTATGTTCTCTTTCGGAGTAATTATCTGGCCGTCTTTCATGTGTATTACCCGATCTGTGATTAGGGCCAAAGATTCGTCATGCGTAACAATGACAAATGTTTGTCCCATTTCGTTTCTCAGGTCAAAGAAGAGTTTGTGTAACTCTTCTTTATTTTGGGTGTCGAGACTGCCTGACGGTTCGTCTGCTAAAATAACATCCGGTTGGTTTATTAATGCACGGGCAACAGCCACTCTTTGTTTTTCTCCTCCGGATAATTGGGCAGGTTTGTGTTCCATCCTATCCGATAGGTTTAAATAGTCCAGTATCTCTTTTGCACGTTTACGGGCGACCGAAGATTTTTCTTTTCGGATTAATGCCGGAATCATAACATTTTCGATGGCTGTAAATTCCGGGAGTAATTGGTGAAACTGAAATACAAAACCGATGTGATTATTTCGGAAAACGGACAGCTCTTTCTTTTTTAATTTCCCGATCTGCACTTCTCCGATGTGTATTTCTCCCGAGTCGGGTTTATCCAGAGTTCCTATGATTTGCAATAGTGTTGTTTTACCTGCTCCACTCGGGCCTACGATAGAAACGATCTCACCTTTGCCGATATGGGCATTGATCCCTTTCAACACTTCGAGAGATCCGTAACTTTTATGTATATTTATAATATCGATCATTTTTGTGAAAGTTTGCGTATGACATAGGCAGCTAAATAACATCCGAAGATTGCCGGCAGGTAAGAAATTGTCCCGACTGTCGATTTTTTGTTTCGCTCTTCATCTGTTCGTATGATCGCATTGCGGTCGGGTTGTTCCGAAGAGAACACGACTTTGATACCTTTGCTTATACCTGCATCTTTTAACCTTTTCCTTACAGCTTTGGCTAAAGCGCAATGGTATGTTTCCGAAATATCTGCGTATGCAATGCGTGTAGGATCGATGCGACCGCCTGCACCCATAGAAGATATGACCTTTATTTTTCGTTTCAGGCAACCTGTCAATAGTGCGATTTTGGGGCTGATAGTATCGATTGCGTCGATTACATAATCATATTTTGCTTCATCGAGTAGTATTTCGGTTTGGACTTCGTCCATATATAACTGCTTTATATGTATGTTGAGTCGGGGATTGATATCCAATAGTCGCTGTGCGAGAATTTGGGTTTTGGGTTTGCCGACCGTGCTATGCATTGCAATTAACTGGCGGTTGATATTCGTCGGGTTTACGTTATCTCCGTCGATGATGGTAATCTCTTGAACTCCGGCTCTACAGATCATCTCGGCGGCATACGCACCGACTCCTCCTACACCGACGATAAGAACGTGGGAATTTTGTAGTGCGGATAGTGTGTCTTTTCCTAAAAGCTGTTCGGTTCGAGATAGCCATTCTTCCATGTGTTCTCTATTTTAATCTTACGAAGATACATTTTTTTTTCTGATGTATAAACAGGAGAACAGGGAATATTTAAACGGATAGAATGTGTTGGAATCTGGAGCGGTTGAAAACGTTTTTTTTTAGTTAAAATGGTTATTGATATAGTTTTTTTAGTTATTGCTTGTATTTTATAGTTATTTAGGAGTTGCGTGACAGCGCTTTTTATATTTTGTTAAAGAGAAAAACGGCTTTTGGTTTCTATATTTGTACAGTCAAATTTTAATATTATATGATGATGAAAAAAGGTTTAGTATTAGCTTTTATGGCCGTATCGATGATGATCGGCGGTAATGCGATTGCACAAAATAAAAAAGAATGTCCTAAGTCAAAAACCGAATGTCCGCAGAGAAAGGGAGATTGCCCAAACAAAAATTGTCCAAAGGAAAAATGCGACAATCCGAAACCTTGCTGCGAAAAAAACAGAGATTGTCCTAATAGAAAATAAAACCGTATTGGTATAATAAAAAGCAGGCTGCTCTAAATAAGGCAGCCTGTTGTGTTTATGCTTGGGATTTAATGTATTCGTCCATTGCTGCGGCTGCTCGTCGCCCGTCTCCCATTGCCAGAATTACGGTTGCTCCTCCCCGAACGATATCTCCTCC
>ERZ791579.1336-NODE-1336-length-13819-cov-2.873002_pt1 | contig 13819 bp, 9 predicted proteins | sample MGYA00509968_ERZ791579 | MGnify/ENA primary metagenome ERZ791579 (study PRJEB30046, sample SAMN00791924) | human gut metagenome | study: EMG produced TPA metagenomics assembly of the A metagenome-wide association study of gut microbiota in type 2... | reverse complement strand
AGACCTGCGTGCTGACCGTCAGCCGGAGTTCACCCAGATCGATATGGAGCTGTCCTTCGTAGACGTGGATGATGTCATCGATGTCAACGAGCGCCTGCTTCACAAGCTGTTCAAGGAAATCTTAAACGTAGAGATTCCGCAGCCGATTCCGCGTATGACCTGGCAGGAGGCTATGGACCGCTTCGGTTCCGATAAGCCGGACCTTCGTTTCGGCATGGAGTTAAAGAATGTATCTGATGTAGTCAAAGACTGCGAGTTCGTTGTATTCAAGGGTGCTCTGGAAAACGGCGGCACCGCTCGCGGTATCAACGCTGAGGGACAGGGTCATATGCCGCGTAAGAAAATCGATGCGCTGGTTGAGTTTGCAAAGGGATACGGAGCAAAGGGTCTTGCCTACGTTGCGATCCAGGAGGATGGCAGCTACAAGTCCTCCTTCGCGAAATTCATGACCGAGGAGCAGATGGCAGCCCTGATCTCTGCTATGGATGGTAAGCCGGGCGACCTGCTGTTATTTGCTGCTGATAAAAATAAAATAGTATGGGACTCACTGGGAGCATTGCGTGTAGAACTTGCAAAGCAGCTTGAACTCCTTGATAAAAATGAATACCGTTTTGTATGGATCACAGAGTTCCCGCTTCTTGAGTGGAGCGAAGAGCAGAACCGCTTTGTTGCGATGCATCATCCATTTACGATGCCGATGGAAGAAGATCTTCAGTATATTGAGTCTGATCCGGGCAGAGTACGTGCAAAAGCATACGATATCGTCCTCAATGGAAATGAGATCGGTGGAGGAAGTGTCAGAATCTTCCAGGATGACATTCAGGAGAAGATGTTCCATGCACTTGGATTTACAGATGAGCAGGCATACAGCCAGTTCGGTTTCCTGTTAGATGCATTTAAATACGGAGTTCCACCGCACGCAGGACTTGCTTACGGACTGGACCGTCTGGTGATGCTGATGGCAAAGCAGGACAGTATCCGTGACGTAATTGCATTCCCGAAGATCAAGGACGCATCCTGCCTGATGACAGAAGCTCCTACACCGGCAGATACAAAGCAGCTGGAAGAGCTAGGGCTGGAAGTTGTCACAGAAGAAAAATAAAAATCTTCTTGACAAATGAAGTCAGGGAGACTTGAATAGAGTTCATCAAAAGCAAAAACCGATGAGAAAGAGAAGTAAGTTTTAAAAGAATTTGCAGAGAGCAGCAGGTGGTGGGATTGCTGTAAGGATTTTAATTCCGAATGGACTTTCGAGGGTGGCCTGAAATGAAAAGAGTAGGAGCCGCCGGGAACCGAACCCGTTATCAATCAGGCATGTATGGTTGTACATGAAGTGAGTGGACTTTTCAGTCAATATGAGTGGTACCGCGATAATAAGATTTTATTACCGTCTCAAGCAACAGCTTGAGACGGTTTTTGTTTACTTGCAAACAAAACCGCAATACATGATTCTTATAACTTTCAAAACGGATTTCTTTCAAAAACATTCTTAAAATTTGGAGGAAAAAATGATGAAGAGAAAAATGATGGCAGCAGTATTGACAATGGCAATGGCAGCAACAATGATCGGTGGATGCGGAAACAGCACAGACACATCCAATGCAGGAAACAGCACGAACACAACAGAGAGCAGTGCAGACGCAGCCGATACCGCAAAGGATACTGCACAGAATACTGCAGACAAAACCGTGTACAAAGTTGGAATCGTACAGTATGTAGATGATGCATCCTTAAACCAGATTGAGAAAGCAATTGAAGCAGAGCTGGATGCAAAAGGAGCAGAACTTGGTGTGACATTTGATTATGCAGATTACACCTATAATGGTCAGGCAGATTCCTCTACCTTAAATCAGATCGCAGCAGATCTTGTGGCAGAGGGCGTCGATGTGATCATTCCGATCGCAACGCCGGCAGCAATGATCATGCAGAACGCAACGGAAGATAATCAGATCCCGGTTGTATTTTCCGCAGTATCAGATCCGGTCGGAGCAGGACTTGTAGCAAGTGCAGATGCTCCGGGTGCCAATATTACAGGAACATCCGATGCAATTGATGTGGCACAGATCATGGATTTCATTTTGGCAGCGGATCCGGATGCAGCAAAAATCGGATTGCTGTATGATAAGAGCCAGGATTCTTCCGCAAGTGCTATTCAGGCGGCAAAAGATTACTGCGATGAACATGGGATTTCCTATGTAGAAAAAACAGGTACAACAACCGGTGAGATCCAGGCAGCAGCAGATTCCCTGGTAGCAGAAAAAGTAGACGCTATTTTTACACCACAGGACAACACTGTTATGACAGCAGAACTTGCGATTTTTGAAAAATTTGCAGACGCAGGTATCCCTCACTACACAAGTGCAGATTCCTTTGCTTTAAACGGAGCATTCTTAGGATACGGCGTCAACTATGAGACACTCGGAACAAAGACAGCAGACATGGTTGCAGACATTCTTGCAAACGGAGCAGATCCGGCCACAACACCGGTAGAAACATTAGACAGCGGTATCGTAACCGTAAATACAGAGATTGCAGAAAAAGTCGGAATCGATTATTCTATCTTTAAAGATATGTGTTCCGAATTGATCGAGACAGTAACAGCAGAGGAGTTTAATTAAGGTATGGGTTCCATTATTACATTATCAATTGTACAGAGTGCATTAGAACTTGGTTTTATCTATGCACTGGTCGCACTGGCATTATTTATATCCTTCAGTATTTTAAACATTGCGGATCTTTCGACCGATGGATGTTTTACATTGGGATGTGCCGTCTGTGCATCGGTGACACTTGCAGGTCATCCGATATTAGGATTATTTGCAGCGATGGCAGCTGGTGTCTGCTCCGGTTTTGTGACCGCTTTCTTACAGACAAAAATGGGGATTCAGTCCATTTTGGCGGGAATCATCGTAAATACCGGATTGTATACAATTAATATTGCAGTAATGGGATTCGCTTCCAACATGAACTTATTCAACTGTGAATCCGTTTTTACCTGGGCAAAAACAGCAATCGGTGGAACGTGGTATAAACTGATCGTGGCTGCACTGATCGTTATCATTGTAGGAGTGCTGATCTCTTTCTTTTTAAATACAAGGCTTGGACTTTCCATCCGCGCAACCGGAGATAATCCGGATATGGTAAGAGCTTCCAGCATTAATACAAGTGCCATGATCACGATCGGACTTTGTGTTGCCAATGCCCTGACCGGTCTCTCCGGCGGACTGCTTGCGCAGTATCAGAAATCCTGTGATATCAATCTTGGAACCGGAATGGTAACAATCGCACTCGCCAGCCTGATCATTGGGGAATCTATCATTGGAAAAGGCGGTATGTTACAGCGTGTGACCGGCGTTATTTTAGGAAGCTGCCTGTATCGTTTTATCGTGGCAGTTGCCCTGAGATTAAATGTACCGGCAGAGTGTTTAAAACTTGTTTCTGCAATCATTGTAGCCGTGGCGATCGCATTCCCATATCTGAAAAAGCAGATGAATTTTTACCGGCAGAAACGTGCCGCAAAGGCTCAGAACCAGATATACGTTCAGGAGATTATGAAAAATGACAGCGAAGGAGGAGAAAGATAATGGCAGAGAAGAACGCAATGCTTGTGATGCGCGATGTCAGCAAAACTTTTAATCCGGGAACTGTCAATGAAAAATGTGCATTAAAAAATCTGAATCTCACCTTAAAGCAGGGGGATTTTGCAACGATCGTAGGAAGCAACGGAGCCGGAAAATCAACGCTGTTTAATGCGATAACAGGAGCCTTTTTTGCAGACAAAGGACTGATCATGCTGGATGGTGAGGACATTACCTATCAGAAAGAGCATGTCCGCAGTAAAGTGATTGGTCATTTGTTTCAGGATCCATTGAAGGGAACCGCACCACATATGACGATCGAGGAGAATATGGCGCTTGCCTACCTGCGCACGACTACTTCAAAGAATGCCTATTTCAGCCGGATCAAGGCAGCGGACAAGAAAAAATTCAGAGAGCAGCTCGCACTGCTAGACATGGGGTTAGAAGACCGTATGAAGCAGCCGGTCGGACTTTTGTCCGGTGGACAGCGTCAGGCACTCACACTTTTGATGGCAACGATGGTGACTCCTAAGATTTTGCTGCTGGATGAGCATACCGCAGCTTTAGACCCTGCCACCGCAGAGAAAGTACTGAACCTCACAAAAAAGATAGTGTCAGAGCAGAACATCACCTGCCTTATGGTCACGCACAACATGCATCAGGCGCTTGAACTTGGAAACCGTACCCTCATGATGGATTCGGGAAATATTGTGCTGGATGTTTCCGGGGAAGAACGGGAAAAGATGTCAGTGGATGATCTGTTAGAGCAGTTTGCAGTCCGTGCCGGAAAGGCATTGGATAATGACAGAATTCTGTTTTCCAAAGTGGAGGCATAATAGTGGTGTAGTAAGAATAGAAGCTATAAATAATTAGTATGTTTCAATTATATGAAAAAGCAATAAAACAAGGGAAAAGCCGTTGAAATCTAACGGCTTTTCCTTTATTATATAAAGTAATGCTAAAAAAATGTATATTTTCATAGGAGATTCGTGATTAAGGAAAACGATTACAGAGATGAAAAAGGCAGTGAGTATATACAAGGAGGAAAAACATGTATCCAATCGTTAGAAGAGAAAAACTGGCAGACAAGATCTATCTTATGGATGTCAAGGCTCCTCGTGTTGCGCAGTATTGCGAACCGGGACAGTTTGTTATTGTAAAAATTGATGAGGAGGGTGAACGTATTCCACTTACCATCTGTGATTACAACAGAGAAGAGGGAACAATCACAATCGTATTCCAGACCGTAGGAGCTTCCACAGAGCGTATGGTAAGCTTACAGGAAGGGGATGCTTTTGAAGATTTTGTTGGACCTTTGGGATGTCCATCTGATCTGATCCATGAAGATATTGAAGAATTAAAGAAAAAGAAAATTTTATTTGTTGCAGGTGGTGTTGGTACAGCTCCGGTTTATCCTCAGGTAAAATGGCTGCATGAGCACGGCGTTGACTGTGATGTTATCATGGGTTCCCGTAACAAAGATTTACTGATCTTAGAGGATGAGATGAAAAAAGTTGCCACAAATCTTTATGTGACAACGGATGATGGCTCGTACGGTTTCAAGGGAACCGGTACTGCACAGCTGCAGGAACTCTGGGATAATGGTAACCGTTATGACCACTGTGTGGCAATCGGACCAATGATCATGATGAAATTTGTCTGCAAACTGACAAAAGAATTAGGAATTCCAACGGTTGTTTCCATGAATCCGATCATGGTAGACGGAACCGGAATGTGTGGTGCATGTCGTCTGGTTGTCGGCGATGAAGTGAAATTTGCATGTGTAGACGGACCGGAGTTCGACGGACATCTGGTTGATTTTGATCAGGCGATGAGAAGACAGGCTCAGTACAAGACCGAAGAGGGAAGAGCAATGTTGAAATTACAGGAAGGTGCAACACATCACGGCGGATGTGGCAATTGTAACAGTTAAAAATCAGAAATTTGTCAGATCAGAGAGAATGCTGTCTGGTCAGTTACATAGAATCAGGAGGAAAAAATGGACGTATTAACTAGAGTTCCGGTTCGTGAGCAGGAGCCAGCCGTTCGTGCAGCGAACTTTGAAGAAGTATGTTTGGGATATAATGAAGAAGAAGCAATGGCAGAAGCTGCCCGTTGCTTAAACTGTAAAAATGCACAGTGTATGAAAGGATGTCCGGTATCTATCAATATTCCGGGATTTATCGCAGAAGTAAAAGAAGGTAATTTTGAGGCTGCTTATCATGTGATCAGTGAGTCTTCCGCACTTCCGGCAGTCTGTGGCCGTGTATGTCCACAGGAGACACAGTGTGAGGGAAAATGTATCCGTGGAATCAAAGGAGAGCCTGTAGCGATCGGTAAATTAGAGCGTTTTGTTGCGGACTGGGCAAGAGAACATGGCATTAAACCGAAAAAGGCAGAAAAGTTAAATGGACATAAAGTAGCAGTGATCGGCTCAGGCCCGGCAGGTCTTACCTGTGCAGGAGATCTTGCAAAGCTTGGTTATGATGTGACGATTTTCGAGGCATTGCATCAGGCAGGCGGTGTTTTGGTTTACGGTATCCCTGAATTCCGTCTTCCAAAGAAGAAAGTGGTTGCCGCTGAAGTGGAAAACGTGAAAGCATTAGGGGTTAAGATCGAGACCAACGTTGTCATCGGTAAATCCGTTACAATCGATGAGTTGATGGACAACGAGGGCTTTGAAGCAGTCTTCATTGGATCCGGTGCAGGACTCCCAAGATTTATGGGTATTCCGGGCGAACAGGCAATGGGTGTATTCTCAGCCAATGAGTATTTAACAAGAAACAACCTTATGAAAGCTTTTCTGGACAATTACGACACACCGATCAAAGCAGGTAAGAAAGTCATCGTAGTAGGTGGTGGTAATGTGGCAATGGACGCTGCCAGAACAGCAAGAAGACTGGGTGCAGAGGTACATATTGTATATCGTCGTGGTGAGGAAGAACTTCCGGCCCGTAAAGAGGAAGTACATCACGCAAAAGAAGAAGGTATCATCTTTGATCTTCTCCAGAATCCAACCGAATTATTGGTGGATGAAAACGGTTGTGTAAAGGGTGCAAAAGTGATCAGAATGGAACTTGGCGAACCGGATGCTTCCGGAAGAAGAAGTCCGGTTGAGATTCCGGGCTCTGAATATGAGATCGAGGCAGATACTGTGATCATGTCACTTGGTACTTCTCCAAATCCTCTGATCTCATCCACTACAAAAGGTCTTGATATCAACCGCAGAAAATGTATTATTGCAGAAGAAGAGACCGGTGCAACTTCCAAAGAAGGTGTTTATGCCGGTGGTGACGCTGTGACAGGTGCAGCAACTGTTATCCTTGCGATGGGTGCCGGTAAAGCAGCAGCTAAGGGTATTCACGAATATCTCAGCAACAAATAAAAACAGACAGGACAGGGCAGGTGCTGAATGGATCATACATTTGGCACCTGTTTTTTTCTGTAAGTATTCCAAAGAAAACCCAAAGTTTTATTAATATTTTATGAAGAGGGTAGCAAAATTGCAGGGTTTATGTATATAATAGAACACGCTACGCAAGAAAGAAATACGAGAGAGGTTACCGATAGATGAAGGAGCAGAATCAGCGCCAGATACAGAATCAGACAGAATTAGACGAAAGAAGACTGAGACAGAAAAAGCTTGTACGGAAAAGAAAAATCGTTTTGAGTGTAATGCTTTTGACATCTTTTTTACTGGGATGTGTCTGTGGAAGATATTTTCCTGAGATCAAACTTGGAAAAACAGAAGAAGTGCTGGCATCAGCGCAGGATAACTCCGGTGAAGAGAAAAAAGAAAATCAAATTACAAATAACGTAGATAATGGAACAACAGCAGATGGAACGGAAAAAGAGGAACAGTCTGCTACAGAAACTGTCGAAGAACCGGCAGACAGCGAAGAAACGAATGATCCGTTTGCGGAGATTCCACAGGTTGTGTTATCAAAACCGGTAGATTATTCCTTAAATCAGGCAATCAGACAGTTAGAACAGATGGAAGCGTCAGATGAACGCTACGCACAGATCGTGGAAAATGCAGAGAAATATCCGGAAAAATTACTGATCAATCTGGCAAATAATCCGGAAATGATCGCATTTGTAGCTGATTACAAAGGGAATACAAGGGATTATGATAAAGCAGAACTGACAGAGAAAGAGTTACAGGAAGAATATCCGCTCTTTTTACAGTGGGATAAACGCTGGGGCTGCCTTGCATATGGGGATGACAGCAATGTCGCGATCAGCGGATGCGGTCCGACAACACTGGCGATGGCAGTAGTTGCGCTGACTGGAAACGAGGAGGCAACTCCGGCAGCAATCGCAAAATTTGCCATGCAGGAAGGTTACTATATGTCCGGCACAGGAACGATGTGGTCGCTTATGACAGAAGGGGCGGCAGCTTATGGTGTCCGCTCCGAGCAGATCAATATCAGCCAGATTGAGATCAAACAGCACTTAGATCAGGGAGACATCGTGATCTGCTCCGTGCGGCAGGGAGATTTCACTACAGGGGGACATTTTATCCTGCTCTATGATTATGATGATGAAGGATTTTCCATTAACGATCCGTTTTCTTTATACCGCAGTGGTCAGAAATGGGACTATGGAAAAATCAGAAGCCAGATCAAAGCTGTCTGGGCATTAAAAGCAAAATAAAGAACAATTAGCGATTGTTCAAATAGTTTAATAAAAAACAGGGCATACTAAAGCATCATAAAGTGAGATGGAGAGATGCAGAATGTGCCAGAATATGAGTGGACTGTCCACTGCTGAAGTGGAATTTCGGAAAAAGGCAGGGTTGTCGAATGAAAGCGTAGATTCTTCCACAAAGACAGTGGCACAGATCATCCGCTCAAATGTTGTAACTTATTATAATCTTATTTTTTTGATCATTACGATTCTTCTGATCGTGGTGGGGTCCTTTCGGGATCTTACTTTTTTACCTATAATTATTGCAAATATGTTGATCGGAATCATTCAGGAGCTGCGTTCCAAAAAGATTCTGGATGATCTTACGATATTAAACACACCGAAAATCACGGTCCGGCGCAACGGAAGTGATCAGGAGGTTTTGGCGGATGAACTGGTGCAGGATGATGTGATAACGCTTTCAGCAGGTGGACAGATTCCGGCGGACGCACTGGTGTTATCCGGCAATATCACAGTCAACGAGGCTTTGATCACAGGGGAGGCCGATGAGATTGTAAAAAAAGAGGGAGATTCCATTTTTTCGGGAAGTTTTGTGATATCGGGAGAGTGCCTGGCAAAACTCGAAAAAGTGGGAAAAGATTCTTATATTTCAGGACTGATGTTACAGGCAACGCAGACAAAAGAGGGCGAGCAGTCGGAGATGATCCGGGCGTTGAACCGCCTTGTGCAGACCGTGGGCGTGATCATTTTGCCGATCGGGGCGATCCTGTTTTTACAGCAATACTTTTTTTCCGGGGCAACGATGAAAGATAGTGTGACGGGCATGGTGGCGGCTATTCTCGGAATGATCCCGGAAGGCCTGTACCTTCTTGCAAGTGTGGCGATGGTGGTGTCGGTGATGAGGCTTGGAAAACAAAAGGTACTGATCCATGACATGAAATGTATCGAGACACTGGCGCGGGTAAATGTGTTGTGCGTGGATAAGACCGGAACCATTACCGTGCCGGAAATGGAAGTGGCACAGTTTATCCTTGCTAAAGACCAGAACCTTGCAGCCGAAGAGGAGAAAAATAAAGTTGCAAAAACGATCTCTGACTGTGTGCGTGCCCTGCCGTGCGACAATGCAACGATGGAGGCATTGCAGCAGTATTTTACGGAGCCGATGGAAAACAGTGCAGAAAAAATCGTCCCGTTTTCGTCTGCCACAAAATACAGCGGAGTGGTTCTGGCAGGAAAAGCTTATGTGGTCGGCGCACCGGAATTTGTGCTGCGGCAGGATTATGCGGCTGTTCAGGGAACAATCGAAGTATTTCTGGAAAAGGGATATCGTGTGCTTGTATTTGCAGAGTATGAGGGGAATCTGGATGGAAAAGAACTGACAGAAAATGCAACTCCCATTGCATTTATCCTGCTCAACAATGCAATTCGTGAGGGGGCAATGGATACATTCCGTTACTTTTCCAAGCGGGGAGTGGAAGTGAAAGTGATCTCCGGGGACAATCCGGTCACGGTATCGGAGATTGCAAAGAAAGCGGGAATCCGCCATGCGGAAAAACAGGTGGACGCAGCAACGTTGAAAACAGCGGAGGCAGTGCGGAAGGCAGCAAAAAAATACACGGTGTTCGGCAGGGTGACACCGGAGCAGAAACGTCTTCTGGTGCAGGCATTAAAAGAGCAGGGAAAGACCGTGGCAATGACCGGAGACGGCGTGAACGATATTCTTGCGTTAAAAGATGCAGACTGCAGCATTGCGATGGCATCAGGCAGTGAGGCGGCTTCGCATGTGGCACAGCTTGTGCTGCTCGATAACGATTTCAATAAAATGCCGGCGGTTGTCATGGAAGGGCGGCGGGTGGTGAACAACATCGGGCGCACTGCCAGCCTTTATCTGGTCAAGAACATTTTCTCCATGCTCTTAGCCGTATTTTCCATGCTGTTTCTGATTGATTATCCGCTGGAGCCATCGCAGGTGTCGCTCATCAGTGTTTTTACGATCGGGATTCCGTCATTTTTTCTGGCGCTGGAGCAGAACCGGAATCAGATCCATGGGCATTTTCTTACCAATGTCCTGATCCAGGCGCTTCCGGCTGGGATTACAGATTTTATCGTGGTGAGCGGTCTGGTGATTTTCTGCAGGGAGTTCGGAGTGGAAAAAGAGTGCGTTTCCACGTCGTGCACGATCCTGATCGCAGTTGTCGGCTTCATGATCCTTTATCATATAGCAAAACCGATGACAACACCGCATGCGATCCTGATCGCAGCGATGGTCATCGGCTGGTTATTTTGTATGCTGTTTTTCAGTGAACTGTTTGCGATCACGGCGGTCACAGGAAAATGTGCAATGCTCATGATCGTGTTCGCAGTCATCACGGAGCCGGTGTTCCGGTATCTGATACAGCTTGTGGAGACTGTTCAGAAGTGGGGTGGAAAACTAAAATTTTAGTCCTGTGAACCGGTATGTTTTTTCCGGCTCTGTTTTTCCCAGATAAAATACGTCACGATCAGAAGGATTCCGGTGAACAGCCATGTGATCGGGCTTGCCAGACGGACTGCCCAGTAACCGAACGGATTTAAGGTGACGGCGATCACGATAATACGGCACACCATTTCCACAACACCGCTTAACATTGGAACAAGTCCGCGGTTTAAGCCCTGCAGGGCGTTCCGGTAAAGGAAAATCCATGCGAGCGGCAGCATGAAGAAACTGATGGTGTTCAGATACTGCATGGCATAGTCAAAAATTTCTTCAGAAGGATTGCTCACAAACCAGCTCACAATAAAACGTCCGCCGAATACGCAGATAGCAGAGGCAGCAAGCGAGATAAAAATGCAGATGAAAAATCCTTTGCGCATTCCCTCGTAGATACGTTTGTATTTTCCTGCGCCGAGGTTCTGACCGCAGTAGGTGGCAATCGCAGTGCCGAGTGTCGGCATGGTCTGGGTGGAGAGGTTTTCCACTTTGGAGGCGGCAGTGAAGGCAGCCACAACACTGGAACCGAAAATATTGACTGCGCCCTGCAGGATCATGGTTCCGATAGCGGTGATGGAATAGTTGAGCGCCATCGGAATACCGATGGAAAGCATATTGAACACACCGTATCTGTCGAGGTAGTAATCTTCCCGGCTGGTTTTTAAAATGTCGAATTTGCGGAACATATAAATAAAGCAAAGCAGTGCGGAGACACCCTGCGCAATGATCGTTGCATAGGCAGCGCCTGCGGTTCCAAGTTTTACGACGACGATCAAAAACAGGTCGAGCACAATATTTAAAAAGGAAGAGAGAATCAGGAAATACAGCGGTGTTTTGCTGTCGCCGATCCCTCTTAAAATACCGGAGGCAACGTTGTAGGACATCGTGAGCAGGATACCTGCGAAAATGACTTTAATATAAGAGTCTGCGAGTCCTAAGATATTGTCCGGTGTTTTCATTAAAATAAGAAACTGTCTGGAAGCTGCCACCGTAGGGATAGTCAGAAGTAACGATATAATGGCAGTCAGTATCAGGGAGAGTGCGACATAATGCTTTAACAGCTTGAAATCTTTTGCACCGAAGGCGTGGGAGACCATAACGCCAAATCCCTGCGCAATACCATTTGCAAATCCTAATACAAGGAACATCAGACATCCGGTAGAGCCTACCGCAGCCAGAGCATCCTCACCAAGATACTGCCCGACAATGATCGTATCCACCATGTTATAAAACTGCTGAAAAATATTTCCCAGTAAAACCGGAACGGAAAAAAGTAAGATCATTCTGAGCGGGCTTCCCATTGTCATGTCTTTTGTCATAATCTGTACTCCTTGATTTATAAAATAGTTAAAAATCTGTCCGTGTTTTTTAGCCTCAACACGCATATTCTTTACGTTTCAGCAACTTAGTATAAGGCATGGACCGCAAAAAGACAATGTTTATTTTTGCGAAAAAATATAAATTTTTTGTTTTCGCAAAAGAAAAGATTTTTTCGTGGGAAACTGTTATAATAAGAAAGCAATTATTTGCAAGTCACAGTAAAATCACGGAGTAAAATAATGCAGACAAACCTCGAATACTACAAAATTTTTTATTATGTATCCAAATACAACAGTATCTCCCTCGCAGCAGAGGCACTTTCCATCTCACAGCCGGCAGTCAGCCAGGCAGTCAAGCATTTAGAAAGTGATCTTTCCTGCGCTCTCTTTGTGCGGACATCCAAAGGCGTGCGCTTGACAAAAGAAGGCGGACTGCTTGCAGAATATGTGAGAAAAGGATATGAGACAATCCTCACCGGGGAGAAAAAACTCTCGGAGATGTTAAACTTAGATGCCGGAGAAATCTGTGTGGGTGCCAGTGACATGACATTGCAGTTTTATCTGCTTCCTTATCTGGAGACGTTCCATGATGCATTTCCGCAGATCAAAGTGACTGTGACGAATGCCCCGACACCGGAGACGTTGAAACATTTGCAGGACGGAAAAATTGATTTTGGGATCATCAGTACCCCGGTGAACAACAAATACGATTTTAAAATGACGCCTGTGCGCAAAATCCAGGATGTCTTTGTGGCGGGAAAAAAGTTTGAGTACTTAAAGGGTGGAAAATTAAGCTATAAAGAGCTTGAAAATCTTCCGGTGATGTGCTTAGAGGGCAGCACTTCCACAAGAAAATATGTGGAGGATTATCTGGCAGAGCGCGGCACATTTGTCCGGCCGGAATTTGAACTTGCGACAAGTGATATGCTCATCCAGTTTGCAGTGCGCAACCTCGGTGTTGCCAGTGTCGTGTCGGATTTCGCAGAAAAATACATTGAAAATGGGGAATTATTCATATTGAAATTTGACAGGGCGATACCGGAACGCGAGTTTTGCATTGTCTCAAACGAGCGTGCGCCGATGTCGGCAGCAGCGGAAAAACTATACGATTTTCTGCTTGTTCCGTAGTGAAAATGTCAGAAAAAGTTCATCAAATCTTCATCAATCTTAATGGAATATCAATGGGATTGCGGGCAGGAATATGATAAATTTATATGCAAGATCAGGATATTTAGGGGGAAACGTAAATGATGCGTTTATTATCCATCGGGATAGATTGTGTCTCAGCTGCTATTTTTGTGATTCCTGCTTTGGCTATTTTGCAGTGTACAATCTACAGGAAATGGGAATTTAAACCATTTTGTGTAAAACTGATATTTGCATTTTATGCGATTGCTCTGTTTTCGGTTGTGGGTGTCCCTGCGGTTGGAACATTTCAGATGGATTTTGGCCTGAATCTGATACCGTTTGCAGACATTGTAAATAGTCCGTTTGCATATATGAAAAATACGATTTTGAATATCATTTTATTTATACCGATGGGATTTTTTGTACCTGCGGTCTGGAAGAATTTCCGGTCTTTCAAAACCATGTTTTTCATGGGACTCGCGGTATCACTGGGGATTGAACTATTACAGATATTTACATTCCGGCTTACGGATATTGATGATCTGATCACCAATACGGCAGGAACTGTGATAGGATATGAAATAAGCAGAAAATTCTCTTTTCCGTTCTCTTTAAAAACAGAGGAATCGAAAGAAAGTTTAGTACGATATGAACCTGTCCTGATTCTTGCGGTT
>ERZ791579.1311-NODE-1311-length-14037-cov-5.188457_pt1 | contig 14037 bp, 10 predicted proteins | sample MGYA00509968_ERZ791579 | MGnify/ENA primary metagenome ERZ791579 (study PRJEB30046, sample SAMN00791924) | human gut metagenome | study: EMG produced TPA metagenomics assembly of the A metagenome-wide association study of gut microbiota in type 2... | reverse complement strand
AACGCTTTTATTTAATTTAAGTTTGCAAATATACCACTTTCGCCTAAATCATCTTACCTTTGTGACTTAAAAGAATCAAAACCTGACACAATGAAAGCCATATTAATAGTCGAAGATGATATAACTTTTGGAATGATGCTCAAAACCTGGTTAGGCAAAAAAGGATTTGAAGTATCATCAGTGAGTAATATAGCACGTGCCCGAAAGCATATCGAAAGCCAGACTGTTGACTTGGTATTATCCGATTTACGATTACCCGATTACGAAGGCATTGATTTGCTGAAATGGATGAATGACCGGGGACTGGATATTCCCCTGATTATCATGACCGGTTATGCGGATATTCAATCAGCGGTATTGGCCATGAAACTTGGTGCACGGGATTATATCGCAAAACCTGTCAACCCGGAAGAATTATTAAAGAAAATATCAGAAGCTCTACAAACAGAGAGAACGCCAACAGCTCATTCCGCAGCCAAGATGTCTTCGAAAAAAGTCTCTCCCGCCTCATCCAAAGAGACAACAGAAACTCGTCGTGCCTATCTGGAAGGAGAAAGTGATGCTGCCAAGCAACTCTACAATTATGTAGGCCTGGTAGCTCCTACTAATATGTCCGTACTCATCAACGGTTCTAGCGGAACAGGTAAAGAATATGTGGCACACCGTATTCATCAACTTAGCAAGCGTAGCGACAAACCGTTCATTGCCGTAGACTGCGGTTCGATACCTAAGGAATTGGCAGCCTCCGAATTCTTTGGTCATGTAAAAGGCTCGTTTACGGGAGCATTGACGGATAAAACGGGAGCTTTCGTTGCAGCCAACGGTGGCACTATCTTTCTGGATGAAATCGGAAATCTCAGCTACGAGGTGCAGATACAACTACTCCGCGCCCTGCAAGAGAGAAAAATACGTCCGGTCGGTTCTACACAAGAAATATCCGTGGATATCCGCCTGGTATCGGCCACCAACGAAAATCTGGAACAAGGAATCGAAAAGGGAACATTTCGCGAAGACCTTTATCATCGCATCAATGAATTTACCCTGCGAATGCCTGACTTGAAAGAACGGAAAGAAGATATCCTGCTATTCGCCAACTTCTTCCTTGATCAGGCAAACAAGGAATTGGACAAGCATCTGATTGGTTTCGACGCAAAAGCGTCACAAGCTTTATTGAGTTATCATTGGCCGGGAAACCTGCGTCAAATGAAGAATATCGTGAAAAGGGCAACCTTACTGGCGCAAGGCAGTTTTATTACATTGCTCGAATTAGGTACTGACTTACTGGATACTACTACAACTTGTACCACAAGCATGTCATTACGCAATGAGGAGACGGAAAAAGAACATATATTGGAAGCATTACGCCAAACCGGGAATAATAAAAGTAAGGCAGCACAACTGTTGAATATTGACCGGAAGACGTTATATAATAAACTGAAGCTATACAACATTGATTTATAGCATTCAAGTCAGCCTCAGACAACACACAAAACAACGATTGAATGAAACACATACGTAAATTGAAAGAAATGACATATTGCAAAAGCACACATTTGTGTACTTTTGCAATATAAAAGCCTTACGAATATTATCGCGCCATTGCATAAACATTAACACCATACAAATCAATATTATGAAGAAGTTTAATTTTATATGCCTTTCTATCCTCTATTCAATTTGTAGTTTTGCGCAACAGCAGAGTATTCCTGTCCCCAAGCCTCATCAACTGAAATGGCATGAAGCCGAAATGGGAGCAGTCTTTCATTACGACTTGCATGTATTCGATGGTATCCGCTACGGACAAGGCAATAACCGCATCACCCCCATTGAAGATTATAACATTTTTAATCCAACCGAACTCAATACTGATCAATGGGTACAAGCAGCCAAAGCTGCCGGATGCAAATTTGCCGTACTCACAGCCACCCACGAAACCGGATTCGGACTTTGGCAAAGTGATGTCAATCCGTATTGCCTGAAAGCTGTCAAGTGGAAAGACGGCAAAGGAGATATAGTCCGCGATTTTGTAAATTCCTGCCGTAAATACGGCCTTCAACCGGGCATTTATATAGGCATCCGTTGGAATTCTCTGTTGGGTATCCATAACTTCAAAGCTGAAGGCGAAGGAGAATTTGCCCGTAACCGCCAGGCGTGGTATAAACGCTTGTGCGAGAACATGGTAACAGAGCTATGTACACGTTATGGTGATCTCTATATGATATGGTTTGACGGCGGAGCTGATGATCCACGCGGTGACGGTCCTAACGTAGAACCTATTGTGAATAAATATCAGCCCGACTGTCTTTTTTATCACAACGTTGACCGCGCAGACTTTCGTTGGGGTGGTTCGGAAACAGGTACAGTAGAGTACCCTTGTTGGTCTACCTTCCCCTACCCATACAGCCACAGTAATGCTACCGAACCCGCACGTAACCACAACATACTATTAAAACACGGCGATAAAGACGGCAAATATTGGGTACCGGCTATGGCAGATACTCCATTACGTGGAGCAAACGGGCGTCACGAATGGTTTTGGGAACCGGATGATGAAAATAACATCTACCCATTGGATGCACTAATGGACAAATACGAGAAATCAGTAGGAAGAAATGCAACTCTCATCCTCGGATTAACGCCTGATCCGACCGGATTGATTCCCATAGGAGATACGCAACGACTGAAAGAAATGGGAGATGAAATAAACCGTCGTTTTTCTTCCCCCATAGCGAAAACTTTAGGGAAAAAAAAAGAGCCTGACTTTGAATCTCGGGAAGAAGCAAACTGTAAATTACTGCATTATTCAGGAAAATATAAAAAACGGAGAACGTATCCGTCAATATAAGATAGAAGCAAAAGTTAATGGGAAATGGCAGCCTGTCTGTTCCGGAGAATCCGTAGGGCATAAACGTATTGAGAAGTTTGATCCGATAGAAGCAAGCGCATTAAGACTAACCATTCCCGAGTCTGTTGCATTGCCTGACATTATCAATTTTAGCACATACTATATCAAATAAAAAGTACAAGAAGAAATCTGCAAATAACACCTAATAACTACCCCATGAATAAAAAGAAACTATTCCCACTCGCACTTGTACCACTCGCAGCCACCAGCCTGCAAGCACAAAGCAACATTCAGACAGGGCGTACAGACAAACGCCCGAATATCATCCTCTTTATGGTAGATGATATGGGTTGGCAGGATACTTCCCTTCCTTTCTGGACACAAAAAACGCATTACAACGAACTATACGAAACGCCGAACATGGAACGACTGGCCCGTCAGGGAATGATGTTCACTCAAGCGTATGCCAGTAGCATCAGTTCTCCCACCCGATGCAGCCTCATCACCGGAACGAATGCGGCACGCCACAGGGTAACCAACTGGACGCTACAAAAAAACACCATGACAGACCGTAAAAACAAACAGCTTGCCGTCCCTGATTGGAATTATAACGGAGTAAGTCAGGTACCCGGTACTAACAACACCTTTGTAGGAACTTCTTTTGTACAAATCCTAAAAGACAACGGCTATCATACTATCCATTGCGGAAAAGCCCATTTCGGTTCCATCGACACTCCGGGAGAAGACCCGCACCATTGGGGATTTGAGGTAAACATCGCCGGACACGCTGCCGGAGGACTTGCCAGTTACCTCGGGGAAGAGAATTACGGACATACCAAAGACGGAAAACCAGTTTCACTAATGGCTGTCCCCGGACTTGAAAAATACTGGGGTACGGAAACATTTGTTACCGAAGCATTAACGCAGGAAGCTATCAAGGCACTAAACAAAGCCAAAAAATACAATCAGCCTTTTTATCTGTATATGGCTCAATATGCTATCCATGTTCCTCTGAATAAAGATATGCGCTTCTACGATAAATACAAGAAGAAAGGTATGACCGACCATGAAGCTGCTTATGCTACCCTTATCGAAGGAATGGATAAAAGCCTCGGCGACCTCATGAACTGGCTGGAGAAAAATGATGAAGCAGACAATACAATTATTATTTTTATGAGTGATAACGGAGGACTTGCAGCCGAATCCTACTGGCGTGACGGAAAGTTACATACACAGAATCATCCTTTGAATAGCGGCAAAGGTTCTACCTACGAAGGAGGTATTCGTGAACCGATGATTGTCAGTTGGCCGGGAGTGGTGAAGCCGGGTAGCAAATGTGACAATTACTTATTGATAGAAGACTTCTACCCTAGCATTCTCGAAATGGCAGGAATCAAGAAGTATAAAACAGTCCAGCCGATAGACGGGATCAGTTTTATTCCCCTATTGAAGCAAACGGGAAATCCTTCTAAAGGACGCAGTCTTTTCTGGAATATGCCCAATAACTGGGGGAATGACGGTCCCGGAATCAATTTTAACTGTGCAGTTCGCAATGGCGACTGGAAGTTGATTTATTATTACGGAACCGGTAAGAAAGAGTTATTCAATATCCCTAATGATATAGGTGAAAGCAACGACTTAAGTGCACAGCATCCTGACATCGTGAAAAGGCTTTCTAAAGAATTGGGAAACTATCTGCGAAAAGTAGATGCACAGCGACCAACTTTCAAGGCTACCGGACAACCTTGTCCCTGGCCGGATGAAAAGAAATAGTCGTTGAAAAGAAAAAGAACTGTGGCGGGGAGTGTGGAATAATTCCACACTCCCCGCCACAGTTTCCACACACCCCACACACAATTCCCCACTAGTTCAGCTTGTCTTATTATTCGCAACCATTTATTTTTCAACCACTTATCACACACTTTGCATTTCTGGCACACGCTTTGAACTTTAATTAGACGTTAATGCAAAAGCAACAACCGATTCCTTAACACAAAAGAGAATTGAAAACATATGTCTAATAATCATTAAAGCAAACGATTATGAAAAAATTAGTATTAGTAGTAGCAATGTTTATGTTTGTTTGTGGTGGTTCATTCCTTGTAAAGGCTCAGAACTCTGAAAAAGCTGCGACAGCCCAGTCAGAAGTTAATGCCGCACTTATCGTTAATGATACAGTAGTCAAAGACACTGCATCCAAAGACAAACCGGCTGAGCCTGTCAAGGAATAACCTTACCAAAAACTCTCAGAACAAAGTCTGCTGAATAATAGTAAGCACACTACAAAAAAGTCACCCCTACTTCGTCTATTCCGGGGGTGACTTTTTTTTGTACCTACATACTTACTTGTTTGGATAAAATATTGTACTTTTGGAAGTCAATAAATTATCCACCCAAACTAACTGAATAAACATGAAGCTAAGAAGCCTTTTACTCATTGCCCTCGTTGCGGTCGTATTTTGTGGTTGCCACAGTTATCAACCGACCTCTATCACCGTTGCCTCCTATAACCTCAGAAACGCCAACGGCTCCGATTCTGCCAAAGGAAACGGTTGGGGACAACGTTATCCGGTCATTGCCAAAATGGTGCAATACCACGATTTCGATATTTTCGGAACACAGGAGTGTTTCATTCACCAGCTGAAGGACATGAAAGAAGCATTACCCGGTTATGACTATATAGGTGTAGGCCGCGATGATGGCAAAGAGAAGGGGGAACACTCCGCTATCTTCTACCGCACCGACAAATTTGATGTGATAGAGAAAGGCGATTTCTGGTTGTCGGAGACTCCGGACGTGCCGAGTAAAGGCTGGGATGCAGTCCTGCCCCGCATTTGCAGTTGGGGACACTTCAAATGCAAAGATACGGGCTTTGAATTTCTATTCTTCAACCTGCACATGGACCATATCGGCAAGAAGGCCCGCGTGGAAAGTGCTTATCTCGTGCAAGACAAGATGAAGGAACTCGGTAAGGGTAAAGAGCTTCCGGCTATCCTGACCGGCGACTTCAACGTTGACCAGACTCATCAGTCTTATGACGCTTTTGTCAGCAAAGGTGTGCTTTGCGACTCTTATGAAAAGTGTGACTTCCGCTATGCAACCAACGGAACATTCAATGATTTCGATCCGGACAGTTTCACGGAAAGCCGCATCGACCATGTATTCGTCTCTCCTGTTTTCAAAGTAAAAAGATATGGTGTGCTGACAGACACGTATCGCAGTATCAGAGGAAACGGAGGCAAGAAGGACGCAACGGACTGTCCGGAAGAAATCGACATCAAAGCTTATCAAGCCCGCACGCCCTCGGACCATTTCCCTGTAAAAGTAGAACTGGTGTTCGAGGGAGAAGAACAAAAATAACTCGAAAAGCTTTACCTGTACTAGGTCTACCCGACAAAACACACTGTTGGGAGAGTTAATTCTGAGACTTATCAATGAAGGAAAGGTTGACTTATTGAACAGCATCCAATCGTTTCCACTCCCGCTCTTACCCATGAAATAACTGTTTCATACGGCAAAACCAATAGTTTCATGCATTGGAACCTTTGGTTTCGCCGTACAGAAACCATAGTTTCACCGGTGGGAAACTTTAGTTTCATCATGGAGAAACTTTAGTTTCAGACGCTTGAAACTTTTGTTCCCAAGGCTTGAAACTTCCAGTTTCATTACGGAAAACAAAATATTTCGATGTAACTCTCTGAGGATAAAATAAATATAGAGAGTATAAAAGATGCAGGTAACGATTTAGATATGGAAGTCCTGCTTCGGGTTACACTGCTTTGCATAGTTTCAAATAACTCACATACAAAAATAGGCAAAATTTGGAATATAACAAAATATTTTCTTGTTTATTTCTTGTATTATTCTGATTGTTAAAGCGTGTCAAAGCGTTAATGGTAAAATGTGTACCTGTTGATGCTTGCTTGTCGTAAAACAGCCGGGAACAGTGCCTCCCGGCTATTTTTTTGTCCCGACTTGTCGTTTCCTGTCTTTTTTTGGCGGTTGCTCAACGGTTGAGTAACCAATGGCCTTATAATATCTCCGTAATATTGCACCGTAACAATAAAAACAAGGTCATTATGAACAACAGAAGAACTGCACCGGGTGGGCAGATGACCCACATGCTCAGTGCCATACTCGCCAAAGTAACCAACATTGAGAAGCTATTAGCTCCTGCCATACATAACTTGCCCGACAGCGAGATACTGGATTCAAAAGGCGTGCGCCTGCTTACCAAGATGTCCGACAGGACACTTCTTAGACGCCGCAATGACGGTTCGTTGCCTTTCCACCGTGACAAGGGGAAGATTTACTACCGCCGTTCGGACGTGCTGCGTGCCATGCTGCTGGAAAAAGAAGAACACTCTAAAAATAAAAGGTTATGAAAAAGATGATTAAGGTTGAAAGCGGCTCGTTCGCCGCACTCGTGAGAAGTTACAAGAAGTCCCTCAACATGCTGGCCGTGCTGCAACATATCTGCGAGGACAACAGTGTCGAGCTCTCCATGCTGCCCGATGAGGTTTGTGAACTGATAAACCTCGACCCGGCAGAGATTGAGAAACAGCGTCTGAGCGGGCGTCTGCGTTTTGCGGAAGAGGAGAACGGGACCAGGCATTATTCGATTGTGGATATAATCAATCTGAAGGATTCCATTGACTGGAAGGTTATTAACAGACAGGTGGAGAGCCTTTCCTTTGAGGAAGAGGAATGACGGAATGGCTTTCTTCCCTTTACAGACAAGGGTATGGCCGGCAGGCCGGATTTATCCGGATGCCGGCCATACCTTTGTCCTTTCCTGAAAAGCGGCTCTTTGCGGCAGACTGCGGAAGCGCAGCTTCTGGAGTTGCCGCAATGTGCCGCAGGAAACTTAGGATATTTTTTTCAGCCCGTTTGACGGGGCGGCAATTTTCATTGGGGGGACGTGCCTTGCTTTCTGTGACTGTTCCGGTCCGTCATCCGTTCCGTCTTCATGCCCGCCTGCCGGCTTTATGGCAAGCTGTATTTTCCGGTTCAGCGTGGCAAGCTCTTCATTCAGCCGTTTGATTTCCGCATCCTTGGGCCATGAGGCCGCCACAATCTCCTGAAGGACCGGGATGTCCTTCGACAGCTCCGCGTTCTCCTTCTCCCGTTTCTCTATCATGGCGGGAATGCTTTCCAGCGCATTGATGAAGTTCGTGACGGCCAGTTTCGGGTCTTTGGCAATATAACCGTTGTTGTAGGTATATTTGATGCCGTCCAGCCCCTCGACCATGAACTTGTTCTGCAAAGCCTGCATGTCCCCCTCACAGGTCCTTTCGGTACGGACAAGGATACGGAAATCGAACAGGGTCCCGATTTTCATATAGTCATCCTCCGTCCGGGCATTCCGGTTGATTGCGGCAAGCCGGTTGCCGAGTACCTCGATATTGTCCGAGTCCACACCGTCCAGTTTCAGGGGATTGGGACGGAGTCCGGTTTTCGCATCTGCGGGGGCCACCTTGTTGAAATATTCCCAGTCCCTGGTGAAACGCCCGATAAAGGCATTGTTTTTTTCTATTCCCGAAGTCCTTTCATTCAGCTTGCCTTTCGCGTTTCCCTTGTTACGGTGGAATGCCTGCCTCTCGCTTTCGAGGACCGCCAGTTTCTTGTCCAGCTTCGCCTTTTCCAGCAGGTCGTCGTTGCCTGAAAGGATGGCCACGTATTCGCTGAAACTGCCGCCTCCGTTTTCGTCAATCGCCCCCTCGTCAATGGTACGGGCGGCCAGATTGCGGCTTTTGAGCTGGTTGATGAACACCTGCTTGTTTTGCAGCAGGTTGAACTTGTAGCTGTCCAGTGACTTCTCCACCGCATAGATATAGCAGTCCACCTTGTTGCCGGCGTACTGCTTGGCGATGATATTGCCTTTTCTCACCGCGCGTCCGTTGCGCTGTTCCAGGTCGGACGGCCTTCAGGGTATGTCCAGATGATGGATGGCCACGGCACGTTCCTGCGCGTTGACACCCGTGCCCAGTTTCTGTGTGGAACCGAAAAGGAAACGGATGCGGCCCGAGTTCATGTCCCTGAACAGTTCCTTGCGCGCGTTGTCGCTGTTCGCCTCCTGGATGAACCTTATCTGTTTCTCCGGGATATTATGGTCTTCCACGAGCTTGCGTCTGATTTCACTGTAGATGTTCCACTGGTCCGGCTTATAAGTGCTCAGGTCCGAGAATACGAACTGTGTGCCTTTCTGGTCGAGATATTTGTAGTAATACTCCGCAATCTTGGCCGCACAATGGGACGCCTTGTTTCCCGGACTGTCACCGTACTGCTGGTCTATCAGCCGCATGTCAAGCGACATCTTGTTCGAGTAGTTGGTGGCGATCAGCATCTGTGCCTTCTCCTCCGCTTCGGACAGAGGCTCCCTGTCTATGTAGGTCGCATCCCCGGTTTCGGCGAACTTTATCAGTTTTTGAATGAAAACCTCCTGCTGGGGAGTGGGCGGTATGTGATAGAGTTGCTCGTTGAGTTCCGGCCTGTCAACCCCCACGTCTTCAGCGGTCTTATAATCGGTTATCTCCGCATAGAAATTGGCGAGTTCCGGCACCTTGATAAAATAGCGGAAACGCTCTTTCTGCACCACCTGGTTGGTCACCGAAAATTCAAAGTCCGTGCTTTTCTTCGCATAGACTGCGGCCCAGCCGTCAAAGCAGGTAATCCCCTGCCGCTCCATTTCCTTCGGACGGAGATATTTGAAAAGGAGATAGAGTTCGGTCAGACTGTTGGAGATGGTCGTGCCGGAGAGGAAAGTGGCCCCCAAGTCCCTGCCCGTACGCTCCTGGATGGTGCGGATGGCGAAAAGCATGTTCATGGCCTTCATGCTTCCTTCGGGGTTGCCCAGACCGGAAACTCTTGCATGGCGTGTATTGAACATCAGGTTCTTGAAATTGTGCGATTCGTCAACGAAGAGGTGGTCGATGCCCATTTGCCTGAAATCGGTCACGTCGTCCGTCCGGTCCTTTATATCCTGTTCCAGCTTTTCAAGTTTGGCCTCCAGATTCTCCTTCCTTCTTTCCAACCCTTTCTTTATCCAGCCGGTCACTTCATTGCCCTGCTGCTCGAATACGGCAAGGTTCTCTTCGATACTCTCTATTTCCTGCGTATATATTTCCTGCTGTATTTCGGGGGACTGGGGTATTTTTCCGAACTGGTCGTGTGTCAGGATGATACAGTCCCAGTTATTGTTCTTGATGTCATGGAATATTCCGACACGTTTCTCCGGCGTGAAGTCCTCCCTGCCCGGATACAGCACTCTGGCGTTCGGATAGGCTCTCCTGAACGTGTCGGCTATGTCATGCACATTGCTCTTGAGTCCGATAATCATCGGCTTGTTCGCCAGTCCGAGACGCTTCATCTCAAAGGCGGCCACGCACATGATGAGGGTCTTGCCTGTACCACAGGCTAAGCGCAAAGCGCCTTGCCGTCCTTTCGGACGGTAGGTTTCTAAACGCTCGCCACCGAACCGTACGTACACGTCTCCATGTATACGGCTCTCCATGGTTATTTTCAGTCTATTTCTTTTCATGAATCTTACGATAACAATTTTCACATACTGCTATTGTTTTTCTCTGTCTGGCAATCATGAAGCGTTCCCACTCCTGTTTGCCTTTCAGGTCTTTTAGCTTGCGGACATGCACCATTCTAAGGTTGTCCTCCGCTCCGCAATATTCACATTCACGGGCTTTCAACCGAGCCATAAGGCTGGTACTTTCAGTCCCGCGATAACTGGGCATGATATGCGCATTGTCAATACGCGCGTCTTTTCTCTGCTTGAACCCTCCATGATAAATAGTACGTTCCAACATTTCGCCCTTGTTGTTTTCATACCTTACTGTAAAGACTTTATTCCGGCAATATTTACGGATTATTTTCCTTACGGTTGATTCATACTTGGATGATAATGTTTTATACATACTCTCTTTCATGTAGTAATAGAAACTATTGAGAATGTTGACATTGTTTGCAATACAGTAGTAGTTATAGATTCCCCGAATTTCCGAATTGTATCGGTTGAGTATTTCAAGGTCATCATTACTACGGAGATACGGGCGTGAGGTCGATTCCCATGCTTCCTTGCCATTCTTGATTATTATGCGCATCGCATTATAGTCAAGCAGTTTCTTTCTCATAACCTCATAAGGCAGGAGAAGAACCACTTTATGGTCAAGTGAGCGTATGGGGATTCCTCTGAAATCCTTTCTCGTCTTGTCCGTACTGCGGACTGTAACATCAAAGCCGAGAAATTTGGCTGCGTCGTGTGAGTTGGTGATTAACGTCTTTTCATCCGAAAGTTCGAGTTTCAACGTATCTTGCAGAAAGGTCTTAATGTCCCCCTTTGCTTTTACACAGTCCTCTTTACTTCCGATTACGCAAATCAGAAAATCATCGGCATAGCGTACATACCTCATGCGTTTGAAGTTTTCGTCCATGTCAAGAGTTGCAGGAAGTTGTTGCATCTCACGGTGGAGAATGGCTATCTCCTTGCGCAATGCTTCTTTCTTCTGCTCGTCTGTTTCATTCTTCAGTTTCTTTACACGTTTGTCCTTACGATTTGCAACCCTTTTATATTCGGGGTTGCGTACACGTGCTTTACCTTTATTGAAGACGTTTATGTAGTTCCGCATAAATTTATCGAGTTTGTCAAGATAAATATTCGCCAAAATCGGACTTATTATGCCTCCCTGCGGTGTTCCGATATAGGAATTTTTGTACTCCCATTGTTCCATGTAGCCTGCTTTGAGGAATTTACGTATCAGTCGCAGGAAACGCTCGTCATTGATTCTTTCAGCAAGGATTCCGATTAAAACATCATGGTTGATGTTGTCAAAGAAACCCTTGATGTCTCCCTCGATGAACCAACGTGCTCCCGTACCTCCCTTTTGTAAGGAAGCCATAGCCGTATGACAGCCACGGTGTGGTCTGAATCCATGCGAGCAGTCTTCAAAATGACCTTCGTAGATGGATTCAAGAATCATCCTTACAACTTCCTGTACAAGTTTGTCCTTAAAGGCTGGTATGCCTAAAGGACGTTGCTTGCCATTCTTTTTGGGAATGTAAATTCTCCGTGCAGGGCACGGACGGTAACTTTCGTCTTTCAACTGTCCAATGATAGAGTGAATGTGCTTTATGCTCATTCCGTCTATGGTCTGCCCGTCTGTGCCTTTCGTATAGTTGCCCGCATTCTGCGACAACTTTTGATAGGCAAGTGCGTACAGATTTTCATTGAACAGCAGTCGGTAAAGCCGTTCAAACTTGTAATTAGGGTCTTGGCTGTGCCCAGCCAGACTGTTTAATACATTTGCTGAATCTCTCATAATGTCTCACACATCATTCGTTAAACATATTAAATAATAACTCACTGTCTCCCTTCGCCATGTACAAGGCTTTCCCTTGCTCGGACTACTACGGAGACTCTGTTGTCATATAGGATATTCAGGGGGCAAACCCCATAGCCTTTCGGCATTCCTACTTAGACAATCCCCATTTAGACATATAGTAACATAGCTCAATAGATTGTCGGATGCGATTTTCGTCCTTTTCCGCTTATTGCGGCTGTTCTGCAATCGGTTTTCGGCTCTCGTACTTGAGGTAGGAAAGTAGAAGTATTGCAGCCCGACGTTTGTAACTATCTTCCGTCGGGGTTTACCAACTAACAACTCGGACTGTCGTTCAAACAGTATAGTCTTCATCCTCATATCTATCATTTCATTTAGACATTCAGTAGCAGCATGATAGTTAGCTGACTTATGCCGTTTCCAACATGCGACACTCCCCACCGCCTTTCGGCTAAGTGGATAAGTTGGCTAATGACCGGCGTTGAAAACCCTTGCCGGGTAGGTTGCTAAGCCTACATTTACTATATGCCCTTATGGGCGCAGTACCTGATGGTCGATTATCCCGCCGCCGTTCATCTTCAGCATCCAGACGGCGTTCTTCTGGCTGTCGTACAGGGACGGTATGCCCAGCCCTTTCAGGTCAAGGAACGGGAAACTCTGTAGGGAGCCGTCGTAATCGGGACGTACATAACAGTTGAACTTGCGGTTGTACATGTCCGCAAGGTTCTGTTTGAACTCGGGCAGCTGCTCGTTCAGCCAGCCGGTGAAGGCGGAGCGTATCTCGTTGATTTTGGTGTCGGCAAGCTGGATGGCCTCCGCGTCACGTACCTTTATGTCATTGCCCTCCTTGTCCTGAACGGTCTTGGTTATGTCGGGGACGGTGTTGTGCAGCGCATGTTTCAGCAGGTCATCGCCGTAATAGCCTCTCTTTTCCCCTTTCACGTAATATCTGTCGGTGATGTTCGCGTTGCTGCTCTCGAAGCTCACGCTGAACTCGTCGATGGATTCCGTATAATGGATACGGGCCTTTGTCTCGAAGAGGTATCCGGCGAACTCTTCATATACGGACATGGGTATCCACCGTTCTCCCAGGTTGAAGTCAAGCTGTTCAAAACTTATAGGCTCCGGTATGGCTTTCCGCAGGGCCTCCAATGATTTTTTGCCTGCATCATCATCGGGATGGTCTTTCAGGTAGTTCTCTATCCATTCGGCTTTGGCTATTACATTGCCCGCAATGAAGCGGTCCTTGATTTCATGGCTCTTCATCATAGGATTGTAGAAGATGCGCTCTTCCAGCTGTTCGAGCAATTCCTGTCTGCCGATGTCGCAGAGATTCTCCATATATTCCAGATTGACCTCGCCGAACTTGTTCAGGGATGCCGCAAGGGCTTCCTGCGGAGTGTCCACATGCGTCACCTCGTTGGCGTTGAACGATACGGGCACGGTGAATATGTCCGCCTTCTGTATCTTCCCGTCGACGGAACGTTCCAATGAGAGCATTTCCCGTCCTCCTGCATCCATCAGCAGGAACTTGGCGTTGTCCTTTCCGTTCAGTTCCCTGAACATGCGGTGGAAACGGTCATACTGCCGGTTCAGTTCCTCCCTTAGTTCCGGCTGTTCGGTTTCCGTTTCGGCTTCCGCATTGTAGAGATTGTGGTAGGCTTCCCGAAGGGGGATGTAGTAGGCGGCCCGGTATTGCTGGGTGACAGTCAGCCTGAGCGGATGGAACTGTACTTCGGGAGTGCCCACTCCCTGCAAATACCCGTATTGCTCACCGGCTTTCACGAGAGAGCCGTTCTTGTATTCGGGACGTATCTCTCCGGTAAACGGACGTGGTTCCAT
>ERZ791579.1301-NODE-1301-length-14161-cov-3.012973_pt1 | contig 14161 bp, 12 predicted proteins | sample MGYA00509968_ERZ791579 | MGnify/ENA primary metagenome ERZ791579 (study PRJEB30046, sample SAMN00791924) | human gut metagenome | study: EMG produced TPA metagenomics assembly of the A metagenome-wide association study of gut microbiota in type 2... | reverse complement strand
GTTTTGGATTCTCTGATTGTTTGGAGGTGAATTTTACTGCAAATCTTCTACTATCCACTTTTCGATGTTTCTTGTTTCATTACTGAAATTAATGCCTATTTTAAATATTTGTCGCTTGTCGGCAGCAAATGCTTGTGCATAATGTTTGTCATTGATTTGTTGAAGCGCCTCTTCGGCAGTCCCTTCCAACTTGAATTCCATCACGTAAATGAAGTGATCGGTTTGCAAAACAAGGTCAATTCTTCCCTGTGAAGTATGATATTCAGCTTTTACATAGAAACCGATCAGTTTGAATACGATAAAGAGTACGTTTTGATAGTGCAGTTCCAAGTCACGTATCAGTTCGTATGGTGTGTCAGCAAAGAAACTTTGCAGACGATGGAAGAAGGCGTTATAATCACCTAGTTCTACTTCATCAATAAATTTACGAATTTGAAAAGGAGACTCAATTGCATCTATACTGGTATAAAATGGAAGGAGATATTTAACAAAACCTTCCTCTACTTCACGATTAGGAAAGCCCAATCGATAGAGTCCAAACTCTTTGTCATAGCTTTTTATAGTAAGGTATCCGCTTTGGAAGATGACCGGTATGGGATCTTCGTCACCATAAATACTGTTCAACACATCGGAATCTGTCTCCACCTGTGTCATCCGTTCTAAGTTGTAATGATTGCGTTTAAGCAACTCCACAAGATAAGTAGGCGTACCGGTTTCGAACCAATAGTTGCCGAACTCTTTCTTCTCGAACGTATTGAGCAGGCTGAAAGGATTGTAAAGACCTTCACAGTTGTAGGTGAAATGATAACCGTCATAGCAGGTTCTCAACTCATTACATGTCTCCTCATACGTCATACCTTGCATACCGGCTAATGCCTGCAGGTCTTCTTCAAAATTATCGTGTATCTCTTTCTCCGTTATTCCGCACAGATTAAGAAAACGCCTGTCCATACTGATGTCGTTCAGGTTGTTCAAATCGCTGAATACACTGACTTTGCCAAACTTAGTAACTCCTGTAAGCAAAGCAAACTTGATGCAGCCGTCCATAGTCTTCAATACACCATAGAACGGTTTCAAAGTACTGCGATAGGCATTTTGCAACTCATAGTTGCCAATAGCTTGCAGCAGAGGCTTATCATATTCGTCGATAAGGATAGCTACGCGTTCGCCCGTCTGCTCATAGGCGCGCCTCAGGATGCCGGCAAAACGCAGAGCAAGAGTCACTTCACCTACTCCTGTGCCGTATATAAGTTCCCATCTCGAAACGGCCTCGTTCAGTATTTTGTCCAAGCTGTCCGGCGCATCATATTTCCCGATATTCAAATCCAGATGGAACACAGGACGCTCCACCCAATCTTGCTCCAGCCTTTCCAGTGCCAGTCCTGCAAAAAGTTCCCGTTTACCTTGAAAATAGGCTTCGAGCGTAGAAATAAGCAAACTCTTACCAAAACGACGCGGACGACTCAGAAAGTAATAGCGCCCGCTACTTACCAGCCGATAAATAAGTTCAGTTTTATCAACATACACATAGTCGTCCTGCCTAAGACTTTCAAAGTTCTGTACCCCGATGGGAAATTTCCTGTTATTCATATACCTTTCTCCTTATCAAAATGGTGTTGACAAAGGTAGTTTTTTTTATAAAAGGACTCCTTATACTACCTTCTGCATATTTCTATTTTTTCTACATACTTTACTTTAAACTATTACTTCACTGCAAAATCTTCATCCTCACTTATATATTGTTCCATATCTACATATTCCAACAAAGGAACTTTTCCAATGGCTAATGATAACTCCACCAGTTTACTCAGTTTATGGTCGAAGTCTCCATTCAGCAGTTGGGATACATAGCCTTTACTACAACCTAAATAAGCTGCAAGCTGAGTATTGTTCATACCTTTTTTCTGCATGAACTCATTGATTTCTCTAAATAACTCGATTTGAAGTTTGGCTGTCCAATACCCTTTATTTTTTAAAAGTTCAGCTCTTGTTTTCATTTTTTCTTATCATTAAGAGATTCAATATATTGTTTTTTCAAGGCTCTGAAAGTTACGATATCTTTATCTTGCGAACAACAAGCAGCTTGTTGAAACTTTGTTTCCCTTTAATAAGTTCCATCTCCTCGAGTACAAATTTACTCATAAATGGTTAAGTTCAAACTAAACCGAAATTCTTTTATACTTTATAAACAGTCAAATATCTACAAATTTACACCTTTTATTCTACAATTCGCTTCTCAATAGATACTTTTATTATTCTTTTCTCATTCCTTGCTCCGTAGTTCTTCAACAAACAATATAGCTTGTATCTTTTCCACTTGCCTGATAGGCGCATATGCTGTCAATATACGAGTTCTTTTATGATTTTCAAGTACTAACAAGTCTTTGTCACCTGTCACAATATAGTCTGCCTGAAAGAAATCCAAATATTATTATCAAGAATAACTTTCATTCTTTATAGCGCACTGCCTTTAACTCCTCCATAATATCGTCATCAGACAAATCAACCTTAGACGGACGCTTAGATATATATTTTTTCAATAAAGACTCCTTTCTTTCCACAGTCCATCCCATCTTCTTCACTAATTCCTTAAGAAACTTCATATCAGCTTGTGGAACATTTATATAAACACCTCGCAATGTAGAATCCATTATTTATTCCTCCCTCTTTTTTTATAAGAAAGCAAGATAGCTCTTGCCTTTTTCCACACTCTTTCAAGGTATAGCTTTAAAATCTAAGCCCTAATTTGAGCGCTTACATTTTAAATCATTAAACAAGTTCACCCACTGATTTATAATCTTATGTCCGGCAAATCTTTGGCAGCTTTTTAGTGCATTTTCAGCCAAAAAATGACGCAAGGTATCATCTTTCATCAAAGCAGTCAACTGCTCTACATACTTATCCAAGTTTCCATTTTCAACAATTATTCCATTCACTCCATTTCCAACAATATCATGGAGAGCAACATAAGAATCAAATACAACAGGCACCACTCCCATCTGCTGGGCTTCCAATAAAGTAATTCCCCATCCCTCATAAGCAGAAGTCATCATAAATATAGAAGCCCGTCTGTAATATTCCAAAGGTTCTTGCCTGCCTTCAAAAGATATATTCTTCAATTGAAGTTCATCGGCAAGAGTGCGGTAATACATTTCATCAGGTCCATGCCCTACAATGGTTAATTTCCAATCTCCATATCCCCGGTTTTCTACTTCATGCCAGATTCTTAAAGCTAAAGACAAGCGTTTGGAATGTTCGTCTAAACGTGCTACTATCAATACTTCTTTTTGCTTCCCCGACAATTTATCCGGTGACAGAATTTCTTTGTAACGCAATGCATTGGGTATTGCATGCAGTTTATTTTGCCATATAGGAGATATTCCATATTTACGCATAAAGGGAGGTATATACCCCTCTGATAACAGGACATACGCATCAGAGTACTCACAAGCTTTCCGGTTGGTTCTTACGGTTCGCGCCTTGACATACCCATAATATAACGGAAAAAAAAGATGCTTCAATTTCTGTTTCCAGGTAGCAAACGGAATGCGTTTTCTTAATTGAAAAGTCTCCCATCCCGGATTAGAATGGAATACGGTAACGATTTTACAAGCGGTTGCCGCAAGCGCACGGTGTATAAACTCGATATTTCCGTATTCGTAAGGACGCTGATTTATCAAAACATCAATGTGACAGGCAGAAATAAACTCCCCCAACCGCTTTTCATCGGCATAAGAAAGTGTAATATTTATCACTTCCTTAAAAACAAGATTTTCTCTCGATTCTCCTCCGACATAAGCACAGAAACAGCCATATCCCATTTCTCTAAATCCGTAAGCTAACATGTTAGAGACCGTATCAATGCCGCCTAACCGGGAATCGGGAATATTATTACAGAAAAACAGAATGTTCATATCAGCAAGTTGATTTAAAGAACATATAGCAACGCGTCAATGCAGGCAACAGCAACATTAATAGAAAGGGAGAAAGCTTATAGGCCTTATACACCTTATACTTATTCAAATCCGCCAAAAACTCCTTATTGCTTATTTCAGAGACATATTCATCTACTTTTTTTCTCCTTTCCGCAAGGGTCAGCCCCATCGGATAGTTCAGAATCATTCGTATGTAGTTTCTTGTCACATCATATATCAAACGACGAACATACCGCTGATGAGCAGAATCCATCCCTCTCAAATGCTCCATACCGTATCTTTGCATTGCTCTCGAAACCCTTCGGATATGTTCCAGATTTCGAATACGGTTTTCGGGGTTCATGCTCTGATTAGGCCTGCCGATAAAATAGCGATAAACAGTTAAATCTAAAAACAAAACAGTCTCGACAGAAGCAATAGGGTAAGTATTATATTCATTGTCCACATAAAAAGTTTTTTCCTGCAAAGGTTTATAATTACGCTGTAACATTTCCGTTCGGTAGGTTATATCCGGCATCATAACCGGAGTCATAAAAGTAACAGCCTCAAACGGGAGAACTTTATTATATTCAGCTTTTGCATAGTCCGGGTAGGGTATCTGCTTATTTCGGTAAGTTTCTTCTACCACTGTTTTAGTCACTACCAAATCCGCCGACTCCTTCTCTATGCTATGCAGAAAATGAGTAAAGGCGTCTTTATCAAACCAGTCATCAGAATCTAATACTCGAAAATATCGCCCGCATGCAACATTAACTGCTGCATTTACCGCAGAACCATGTCCTCCGTTTTCTTTATCAACAATTACAATTGATTCGGGGAAACGTTGTTCCCATTTTCTTGCAATAACCAAAGAATGATCCGTACTCCCATCGTTCACGATGATGACTTCTATTTTATCTGCCGATTCGGCAAACAGAATAGACTCCAAACATCTATCCAGATACTTCTCCGTATTATATACAGGAACACCGATTGTCAAAATTTTATCTAAATTCATCACTTGTTTAATTTTAATGCCAGTTGTTCCGCTTCCAATATATTATCTTCAATTGAGCAATATGTCCAGCTTCCATAACGGCCGATAGAGTATATGTTTTCTTCTTCGAGCTTTTTTTTCTGAATGACCAAGTCATCCAACTGTTGATGATTGATATGCACGTAAGCCGGATTCATCACAATCATTTCATAGTCTACCAGTTGTTGCCCTTCTATAATACCTGCATTTTTCAAATCTGCAATCACACGTTGCAATAATTCTTGGGGGACTCCCATGTTTTCATTTTCCTTCCATCCGATTTCTACATACAAAGACATACGGTCGGTATTCTGGATATTGTCGTAATATCCTACTCTATAAAACACGTATTTATTTTCAGGGAAGTATACCCAATGGTTGCGGATGTCTCTTCCTTTACGGTCAAAACCAAGATTAAACACCAATACTTTATTACAACTATATACAGCCGACTCATATTCCATTTCACACAGTTCCAGAAGTCGGGGAAAAGGCATGGTAGAAATCAGGTGTTCATATTTCAATTCGCGAAGATTGGTTTTTACTCTTTTTTGTTTCCTATCTATTGACAACACTTCTTCACCGGTAAACACCGAACCGCTTTCCAAACGTTTCATCAACGAATCAATATAACTTATGGCTCCGTCTTTAGAATAAACGAACGAACTGTTATAAGAATTATTGTCACTGTTACGGAAGTTAGCGATAATCTCCTCTTTGCTTGCCTGCGGAAAAAAGCGTCCCATAGCATCGGAATCCAACCTGTTCAAATCGCAAGCATATAACTTCTCATTATAAGGAATCAAAAACTTATCGGCAATAGACTTTCCATAATTATTATAAACCATTTCTTTGAATGAAGTTGGGGATTTTGTGGAATCTGCCTGAAAAAGGTCATATAAACAATCTATGAACTCGTCTTTTTCAAGCTGGTGTATGTTCTTTTGAAACGGGAAATCAATATAGTTCCCTTTGTAATAAATTTGCGTATGCTTATTTACATGTACCAAACGTTCCCGGTTCATGTGCCGGCAAACAAATTCTTCAATTCTCGGATTTCGGAAATGGAAAAAATGTCCGGAATAATCCCATACAAAACCATTGCGCGCTATTGTCCTGCAATATCCGCCACATTCTTTCTCTTTTTCTATAAGCATATAAGGATTTGAGGTAAAAGCTGCATAGCTGATACCCGTAACTCCTCCACCGATAATAATATCCATAATTTTATCCTAATTATTTATCAAATACAATCGCTTTTTCCTTTTTTAAAGAAAATCTTATATTCCTTAGTAAATTATAGAAAACAAGCATATTCATAGAAGCAAAAGACAAAGCCAGTTTCCAATAAGCACTAAATTCCACATAAGGTATCCCCCAAATAGCACGTAAAGGAATATCACAAAATAAAGCATTCCATTTCTTTTGTAACTTCCCCGTACTGCAAAGCATCAGTTGGAACCAAATATTTATTCTGATTGTCCGGATTTCAGTAGCAAGCGCTTCCTGCATCCCCCACTGTCTTAATAAGGCTATTTTCCGTTCTCCCACTTCAACCATATTATCCAGCGATGTACGAGATAAAGATTTGGTATATGAAGCTGTGTTATACTGTACATAATGCATAAAAGCAGAAGGTATATTTACAATGGTATTTGCATAGTAAAACAGCGAAAGCACCGCCAAAGAATCCTCTCCATAATTCACTCCTTCTATACATTGAATCTTATTGTTCACATATAGAGAACGTTTAATCATTTTATCTATAATAGCACCATATCTTCCGACTAAACATCCCCTTAAACGTTCTATTTTATCCAATGATACTATTTGTCGCGAGCAATATTCCTCATGGTCCGGGTAGGTACGCCACATATCAGCCAACACAATGTCTGCATCTGTTTCAAGAGCCTTAATGTACATTTTTTCAAGCATATCGGGTTCACAATAATCATCACTGTCAACATGAACTATATATTTCCCTCCAGCATTATTAATACCGGTATTACGCACAGCGGCAAGACCGCGATTATGTTTATGACAGAGTAGCTTGAACTGAATAGAACCTTTATAATCCGCTACCAATTTTTCTACAATCTTCATACTGTTATCAGGAGTGCAATCATTGACGACAATACACTCTACACTTTCCGTATAAGTCTGGTTGATAATAGAAAGCAAACAGCGTTCAACATACCTTTCAACGTTGTAAACAGGAATAATTACAGATATATTCATCTTACTTTTTTTGTTAATAACAGTTTGAACCTTATCGCATAAGAACGGGAGGCCTTGTCCAAACAAAGGAAAAGACTCAAACTGAATAGGGTGTACAACACAAGAAGTTTAAAAGCATATAAACACCATTGACCATATGAATGAAGGGAGTTTAAAAATAAGCAATCACCCAACCATGAAATACAGATACACGAAACTACTATTAAAGCGAAATACTTAAAAAGCCGAATAATATACTCACCTATATTCTCCTTAAATCCACATTTGTACAGAAAAAACGGTTTCCAAATACAAACAATAACCAGCAGACTGATAAGAACACCGGACAAAATGCCCGTCAGCCCATAATAATACCCCAAAAGAATGGAAAGTCCCAAATTCAGAATAGCTTCCGTCACAGGTGCCCAAACATCCTGAAACAGTCCATAAGCTGCCAAAAAGGTATCATTCGTCCGAGACAAGCCGATAAAAGTTATCGCTATCAAGACAATAAAAGACGACTGTTCCAATAAAAAGTCATTACCTACCCAAAGAGTAATGAAAGAATGACCCAATTTATAGATTCCAAAGCATACAATAGAGGCAAGCCATATTCTCAGTGAAGTGAGTTCCCAAAACACAGTCTTTATCTGATCTTTTTCACCTTCTGCTACTAAATTTCCGACACCGGCATTGACGCTCTTTAATAAAGAATCCATTAATGCGGAAACTCCTATAACTACCAACATATAATTGCCATAAATAGCGACTAAAGTAAGCGAAGTATAAGCATATATAATTAAAGGACTGGGCTGCAGCAAAACAAAGGTTGCTATCTGATGGAAAAAAATTTGCTTAGTTTTACTTATAATTTCAGGATACTTCCATCTTAACCTATCTCCATTACTTGCTGCTGTTTTCAACCACGGATATTCCCGCTTCAACAATTTATCTAATACAATAGCTGTAGTAACCGACATCAGTAATTCCAAAACCATCCAATAGACATAGCCATTACTCAAATAATAGATAGCAGCCATTTGCAGAAGTATTTTGATGACTTTAAAACCTTGTACATTTAGTGTTATCTTATACTCTTTTTGGTCGGCAGTCAGCACTATCTGGCGATAATTGACAAAATAGCCCAACAGGGTACTGACTAATAAGACAATAAACGAACCGTAAGTGTACCATAAGGGTACTTCTGCTTTTTCAAAAATCAACGGAAAAAAGCACATCAAAATACAGGCACCGGCTATTACTACGTATGCCACCCTCCGATAAAGCCAGCCCTGTACGGAAACTATTTCATTAATAGCCTGCTTATCTTTCTCAAAAAGTGGTTTGTAGAGTGTAAAGGCAATAGCACCGCCAATTCCCAATTCCGCCAGATTCAGAAAACCGATTAGGTTTTGCGCCGTTGTATTCAGTCCCAGTACTTCCGCTCCTAAATAGTCAAGAAAGACTTTGCGGGAGAAGAATTGAAGAACTAAATTAATGAAATAAAAGATAAGGGCTACCTTCGCATTTTTGATGCTCTTGGCAGTCCGGGAAGATTCAGACACGTGATTTTTGTTATAAAATATTTTACCTTTTGTCTCTCAAACAATCCCACCACAAATTCAGTCCTACCCAAATTACAACATCAGCAACCAGCATCACCGTATTGTTTACATAAGGCATCAACAGAATGTTACCTGCACTGAAAGCACAAGACATACAAAGCAGACTAAGCATCGCCTTTCTCGGTGAAAGACCTATCGCCAGCAATTTATGGTGAATATGATTTTTATCCGGTTCAAAAGGGCTGTTCCCTTCACGAATACGAACTAAAACCACACGAATGACATCGAAAGAAGGAATTATTAATGTACTGAAAGCAATGATAAAAGCACCTTCCGTATAAGGCATGACATCAGGATTCAGCTGGCTATACTTTATGGCAAGGAAGCTAAGGGTATAACCCAAAGTCAAACTTCCGGTATCTCCCATAAATATTTTACGGGCACGTTCGGCACTTCCAAAAACATTATAGTAGAAGAATGGGACAAGCACGCCAAAAGTACCGGAAGCGAGCATCGCATAGCTCCAAAGTCCTTTATCCATAAACAAAAACGTAAATATCAGCAATGCCACACTGCTCAAACCCGAAGCAAGACCGTCTATACCGTCTATCAGATTGATTGCATTAGTTATAAACACCACCAACAAAACAGTGAAAGGCATACCGACATAAAACGGTAGTTCCTGAATACCAAACAAACCATATAAATCATTTATCCACAGTCCGGATAAGGGAAAAAGACTCGCACAAAAGATTTGGATGACAAACTTCTGACGATAACGAACACCGACAAGATCATCGGCAATACCCGTCAGATAAAGTAAAGTCATACCGCAAGCAAACAACAATAACTCCGGTAAAAGATAGCCTGCATAAACTGTTGAAATGCTATCACCACCTAACAAGCGAAACGTATAGACAAGGCAGAAAGAGAACAAAGTAGTCGGAAAGAAAGATACACCGCCCAGACGGGGAATGGCTTTCTTATGTATCTTACGCTCGTCCGGTATGTCGAAAAGTTTCTTGCGCATAGATATCAACAATATACGCGGAATCAGCATACGGGCTATAAATACTGATGTCAGAAAGGTCAGAATAATAAAAAGCAAATTCACGATAGTGATAAAATAATTAGGATAATAGTAAATCTATTCTATCACTTCGTAAGGATAAGGATTCTCCTCAATGTTACGAAGCTCTTCAATGATCTCGGCCTGTCCGGAGGACAACGAGGTATTGTCCCAGCTCCCTATTATCTCGTGGGCTTCACGAAGCAGGGCCTCTTCATAGACCTCACCATAGCAATAAGTGAGCAAGCGCACTTTCAGCAAGGAGGCGGGAAGCTGTTCGAGCACCTCAAAAGCACGATCAAGCACAGACTGCTTATTACGCTCCTTATTACCGTAGTCATAAATCGTGGCATTATAACCTAAAAGGAGAGCCAGACAGAGATTGGCCTCTTCATCGGAGGTGCTACCCCGGAGCAAGAAAAGAGAATCGCACTCCAGAAGGACATCCTTATTCAAACGGCAAAAGGTGTCTGAATAGATAGGCTCACCGTCTACACCAAGATAAATCAGCTCGTGAGCCAAACGCTGGAGCTCAAGAGCACGAGAAGTCAAATTATTCATTGAGAAAGGGATTTTGATGGAATATTATTGTTTCTTGAAAACAATGTTTGAATTATTACTTGATTATCTTCAAATAAGATTTGGGAACCTTGACACTTGCGGTCAGGATGTCCTTGATACGGATAACGACATACGTCCTGTTGGCATTTGTGGCAACCTCGCCTTCAACACCGGTGAGATCGCCCTTGACAACACGCACCCTGTCGCCTACAACAAGGGAGCCATTGTCGAAGCTGACACCGTCGGGATTCAGGTCCATCACGAACATGAAATCGGACATCTGTTTGTCCGGAACCACAAGCATGGAACGGGTGAAGAGGTCTTTCATATAGAAAAGACGCACGCCATAGACATTGGAAAGGTCGCAGGCCGTCTGCTTGGTGGTACGGATAAAGACCAGATTGCGGATGACAGGGACTTCACTGCGCTTGCGGCGGTACTTCAACTGGGAAACCACAATACGGGTGGGAAGGTAATAATCGACATCCAAATGCTCCTCAGACTTCAACCGGGAAAGGGATTTGCATATGGCAAACTCCTGCTTGTCACGAGTGCGGGCAGCAAACCAATATTTCTGTGTTTCAGACACTTAAAAGTAATATAATTTAAAGGAATCCTTCGGGTTAGGGTGCGCTTCGCGGTTTGAACGGGACATTTCTGACCATTCAAACCGTACGATGTTAGTTTAGCGTCTATAAAGTATTGCAAACGAATGAGTTAAAAGCAAAAAGTGTTTTTTAAACGTTCGTTTAAAAAACACCTCTTTTACAGATTTCTCCAACACGTGAAATTGTTAAAATATAAACGCATTTATTTCAGAGCACTACGGAAGCAATGCATTAATAATCAAAGCAATGTATCTAAATAAAAATAAATCATCCATTTATTTACATCAAATATTTTGCCAATAATAAAAACACTCGTATCTTTGCGTTTATCAAACGAACGTTCAAAAAACACTTTCCACATAGCTACAAAGCATAAAATCAGCCTCTTCGTTGCTACAATAACATTCCCTTTCCAAGTATATTTCTTCTGTATCAAGCAGAACCTGAAACGATTTCAGCGAACTCGGAATATAAAAAGAGAACCCTATCGGAGGTATTTTTGCATACCTGACAGGGTTCTCTTTCTCAACTGTAATCAGTACTAATTATTTTTTCCGGGGCAACTGTTTTAGCAGGTGTTCCACTGCAACTTTCAATTGCGCATCATCTCCGCTTATCATCTCTTCCGGCGTATTGTATATCAAAATATCCGGTTGCAGAGTATGATTCTCCAGATAATTGCCTTGCATATCCATGCAACCCACCTGAGGAATTCCAAATACAATGCTGGGATCGATCTGACGTTCCCACCACACAGCCGTCATTGTTCCGGCAACAGGCGTACCTACCAACTTGCCAATGCCTAAAGTCTTGTAAACAAAAGGAGTGCCATGGGCATTGCTGTAATTATCCTCACACACCAACATGCAGGACGGTTTCAGCCATTTATTGAATGGATCGCTTCCGATATACTGCCCGCGTGGAACAAAGCGTTCGTATTCTTTTCCGCTAAGCAGCGTCACTACATCATCATGCAGCCACCCGCCACCATTATGGCGTACATCCACCACTACCGCTTCCTTGTTGCGATTACGTCCCAGCAGTTCGGAGTAGATCTTACGGAAGCTCGGACTGTCCATACCTTTTATATGAACATAACCGATACGTCCGCCGGACAGTTTCTCTACTGTCCTACGGCAATTCTCCACCCATCTTTTATAGAGAAGTTCACTTTGCATCGCATAGGTAATTGGTTTGATAGTTTCCTCGAAACGTTTCTTCGTATTCGGATCATAGACCGAAAGAATTGTTTTACGATTTGACTTGCCTTCAAGCAGCGGGAAATAGTCGGCACCAGCCTTGACAGCCACACCGTCTATCTTCTCGATGATGCAACCGGGCCTAACATCCGTTTTCTTCTTGGTAAGAGGGCTTTGGGCTATGATTTCCTTAATTTTCAATCCATCTCCGGTGTACGATTCATCATAGAACACACCCAAAGCGGCCGTAGGCAACGTTGCACCGGAAGCATAATAACGCGCTCCCGTATGCGAAGCATTCAGTTCGCCCAACATTTCACTCAGCATCTCCGTAAAGTCGTAGTTGTTGTTGATGTAAGGCAAGAACCGTTTATAACTTGCTTTATAGCCGGTCCAGTCTGTTCCTTGCAGATCTTCTACATAAAACTTATCGTCCACTTGTTGCCACACATGATCGAAGATATATTCACGCTCTCCATAAGGACGATAATCAAAGAAAGCCTCAAACTCCACCGGAGTAACCTTGCTGCCCGCTACCTCTATTTTCTTCATGCCTTCGCTGCTGCAAAGGAAGATATTCTTTCCCTCTTTATCGGGCAGCAAAGCACCTGCACCTACGTCTTTCAAAAGGACTTTGGTTGAATTTTCCTTCAAATCATGCTTCCACAGGTCGTAGCCGTCCTCAAAAGTAGACAGGTAATAAAGCGCATCCCCTTTCGGAGTGAGCACAGCATCCGCCAGATGCGAGGAATTAACCGTCAGGCGTACAATACGATCGAACCGGTTCTCCAAATCGAATTTCAACGGTTCCACCTTCTTTTCTTTCTCCGCACCGTCTTCCTTATCGGTTTTCTTTTTAGTTTCTTTCTTCTTTTCGGCCTTCTCCTTTGCTTCCTTCTCCGCTTTTTCAGCCTCTTCCACTAAAGCCGTCTCTTCCTTGCTCATAAGGAAACGGTCGTAAGCCTCGGCATCGAAGAACATGATATAGGTGTCATCCTCAGATCCCCAACTGCCATGACTGCGATATCCGGCGCGGTCGCTTGTCCAAATCATCGCTTTTCCGCCCAATACCCATTTGGCATTGCCGTCCGTATAGCCGCTTTCGGTCAGATTCACCATTTCGCCCTTTCCGTCGGCATTCAGCAACACGACATCCTTGTTATTCCAACCACCGATACCTATAAAATCGGAAAGTATCCATTTACTGTCCGGACTCCACCGGAACCATTGGTCGCCATCGGAATAGGAGTACTGGTATTTGGCATCCATTACAGTACGCACAGCTTTCGTCTTCAGATTGATAACGCGGATGGCCGCACGATTTTCAAGGAATGCCACTTCTTTGCCATCAGGACTATATTGCGGCTGGAAAGAGGCTGCTTCCGAATTGGTCAGACGCTCCTCTTTCAGCTCCGTAGCGTACGTAAACAGTTTTTCATCCTTACGGACAATAGCCGAAGTGTAAAGCTGCCAAAGACCGCCACGCTCGGAAGCATATACCAAAGAACGCCCGTCAGGAGCAAAATCAACACCACGTTCCTGACAAGGAGTATTTGTGACCTGCTTAGTGGTTTTGTAATCTACTGAAGTAACATACACATCTCCGCGAAGCACAAAAGCCACTTCCTTGCCGTTGGGAGACAAAGCCATCTCCGTAGCTCCACTACTCTTAATCTGGCGAATCAAATCTTTGTCACTCTTGTCGGAAACAATGCTGATGTTCACTTTCCGAGGCTCTCCGCCCGGAACCAAAGTATAGATTTCACCGTCAAAGCCATAACAAAGCCTGCCGTCTGCGGCTATACTGAGAAAGCGAACCGGTTGCTTTGTGTGGTGAGTGACCTGTGTGGCAGAAGCCGCACCGGGAGTACGCCGATACACATTGAAAGTTCCGTTTTCCTCGCTCAAATAGTAGAAAGACTTACCGTCGGGGGCCCAAACCGGCTCGCGGTCTTCACCACCAAACGTTGTCAATTGCCGATAAGCCGGCTT
>ERZ791579.1298-NODE-1298-length-14184-cov-2.170996_pt1 | contig 14184 bp, 10 predicted proteins | sample MGYA00509968_ERZ791579 | MGnify/ENA primary metagenome ERZ791579 (study PRJEB30046, sample SAMN00791924) | human gut metagenome | study: EMG produced TPA metagenomics assembly of the A metagenome-wide association study of gut microbiota in type 2... | reverse complement strand
TCGGTTTGCTCGCACTTTGTTTTATGAGCTTCAAGCTCGGTCTTGACATAGGTCTTGTAATGGCAAAGGGCGTATTGCTCGGTGTTATCACGGTTGTTACATTCCTTCCGGCACTTATACTATTGCTTGACGATAAAATCGAAAAGACAAGGCATAAGAGCTTGGTTCCTCATTTCGGAAAGCTTAATGAATTCACCCTTAAGCATCGCCGTGTAATTGCAATAATCTTCCTTCTTCTTATAATTCCCGCATACGGAGCTTCGAAGAGCGTTAATGTATACTACAATATGGATAAGGCTCTTCCCTCCGACCTCGCGTCTATCGTTTCACTTCACGAAATGAAAGATAAATTCAATATGGCAACTACACATTTCATTATAGTAAGCGATGATATACCGAGCCAGAAGCTTGAAGCTATGGAGCAGGAAATTGAAGATGTTGACGGTATAACAAACGTAGTTGCAATGAACGAGTTTTTAGGTTCTGCAATACCCGCCGATATGATTCCCGATGATATTCGTAATATCTGCATTAAAGACGGTTATCAGCTTATGATGGTAAATACAAGCTACGCTACGGCAACCGATGAAGAAAATGCACAGATAGATACGCTGAAGAGTATTGTATTGAAGTATGACCCGAACGGTTATCTGACAGGCGAGGGTGCTATGACTAAGGATCTTGTTGATGTAACGAACCGAGACTTTATAATAACCAATATAATTTCCGTCGCGGCAATATTTATACTTATAGCGATTATCTTCAAGTCAATATCAATACCTGTAATACTTGTTGCGTCGATAGAGATAGCAATATTTATAAACGAGAGTTTTTCGTTTATGTTCGGCGAGACGATACCGTTTATCGCACCTACAATAATCGGTTGCGTACAGCTCGGCGCAACGGTTGACTATGCTATACTCATAACCTCGAGGTTCCGTGAAGAACTGAGAAAGGGTCTGTCTAAGGATGAAGCCATCAGAAAGGCTGCCAACGAATCCGACCGTTCGATTTTCCAAAGCGCAATGGTGTTCTTTGTTGCGACTTTCGGTGTTTATCTGATTTGCGATATAGAGATAGTCAAGAGCATTTGCGGTATGCTTGCACGCGGTGCAATCATAAGTGCGTTTATAATAATCTGTACTTTGCCGCCCATACTTTATATCTGTGAAAAACTCATAAACAAAACTTCGTTTAATTGGCGGACAATGCCGAAAGAAAAATTTAAGAAATCAAAGGCAAAAATAAAAGCCGTCAAGGCTAAGAAATCGGAGGCAGCAAAATGAAAAACACAAATAAAATCAAAAGCATAATCTGTGTTTTGCTTGTTTTCTCAATGCTTTGTGTCACCTTTACCGGTTGCTCGTCCAAAAAGGACGACGACACGGTAGCCGAGGTTGATAAAAAGGCCGAGGAAACTATTTACACAAACAGAATCAATAATTATAAAAAAACCGAAACGGTTTACGCTACACTTGATAACTCCGGTGCGGTTCAAAATATATCCGTTACCGATTGGATTCACACCGACACCCCCGAGGTTTACCTCAGAGATGTTACGGACCTTGAAAATGTAACAAATGTTAAGAGTGATACCGAACCCTATTTTAAGGACGGCGGCTTGTTCTGGAATATGCCGACTACCGACCTTTATTATCGCGGCACAAGCAATAAGACGCTTCCTGTAAGCATCTCTATTAAATACTATCTTAATGATGAAGAAATAGCCGCCTCCGAGCTTGCCGGCAAGAGCGGTAAGGTAAAGATAGAAATACAGATGACAAACAACATCTTTAAAACCGAAAAAATCAACGGTAAGGATGTCAAGGTTTGTAATCCCGTGCTTGCCGTCGGCGGTATGATTCTTCCTGAAACCAACTTCCAAAACGTAAAAGTGGAAAACGGCATTTCTCAGGGAGACGGTTCAAAGGAAGTAGCTGTGGTGGCCGGCTTCCCCGGAATTAACGAGACGCTTGGCTTAGATTCCAAAACTCTCAAGGACGCTGCCGATATCACCTTTAACGATAACTTTACAATTACCGCCGATGTAACGGATTTTGAACTTACAAATATGTATTTTGCGGTCCTTCCTCTTTCGGCAGTAAGTAATAATATGGCTGTTCCTTCAAGCGTTGATGATTTAAAATCAAGCCTTAATCAGCTCAAAGAGATTGAATCCTCGATTAAGTCAATAGATCCCAATAACGTCTTATCGACTCTTATGTCAAATCCCGACAAGCTCGGCGAGCTTGCACAGATGATAAATGATGCAACATCGCTTTATGAGAGTAATAAGCCTCTTATTGATGTTCTTTCCAAGAACCTTACTCCGCAAAATATAGAAACGCTTAAAACTCTTCTCGATTCATCAAATAATTCCGACCTCCAGAAGATGATAAAACTGCTTTCTGACCCCAATGTACAGCAGTTCTTAAGCCTTCTTCCGTCGGCTTCAGGTGAGTTTAAAGACGCACTTCCGCTTCTTCAGAGTCTATCAAACGATATGCAGGATCCGGAGGTACAGGCCGCAATAGATAATTTGCCTGATACCATGAGTAAGATTTCGGATATCCAGAGCGAACTTGATAGCAACCAGGAGCTTCTTAACAGTCTCAGCACTCTGTTAAATGAAGACAATATGACAAAGATAACAAATCTGATGAATTCCGTCAGCGCGGCTGATTTTGCATCAAAGCTTGAAAAATACGGTGTGCTTACCGATAATTCCGATGAACTTTTACAGAAAGCCACCAAAATGATTGAATACGGTAACGAATATAAGATTTACTCTTCGGTTGCCGACGGTATAGAGTCAAGCGTAATGTTCGTTATGAAAACACCGAGTATTGAAAAGGCTGCGGAGGTTAATGCTCAGGCAGAAAGCAGCAAACAAAATTGGTTCCAAAAGGTGTTTGGTAAAAACAAGTAAATAATTGCTTTTAAAAACGCATTGCTCTAAAATGAGCAACGCGTTTTTTGTGTGAAAATGCACAAACGGAGAGCCGCAAATTTGACGTTTGCAATTTGAAGTTTACTTTTTGACCAATGTGCAATATGAAGAATTAAGCACTTCCGACAAAGATATTTTTTCTGCAAAAAAAGAGTTGACTTTTGCTGTAACCGGAAGTAAACTATGGGCGTAGGGTAAACGATTACCCGTTATTTATTACAAACTGAGCAAACGATTACATAATTTTTCGGAGGTATTTAAATTGAAAGGGAAAATTTCAATGGTTGAGATTGCCGAAATGTCTGGTGTGTCCATCGCCACCGTTTCGCGCGTTTTAAATCATAACGGCAGATTTTCCTCAGAGACCGAAAGAAAAGTTATGAATATTGTTAATAAGTACGGCTACAAGGTAAATCTTAATGCCAAAGGGCTCAGAACCAATAAAACGCAGAGCATTGGCGTTATTGTCCCCGATATAACAAACGAATTCTTTGCTAAGATTATCCGTTCCATCGAGACGTCTCTGTTGCAAAAAGGCTATACCGTTTTTGTGTGCGACTCTAACGAGGACAGCAGCACAGAGGACAAGCATATTTCTTCGCTTGCCGCTAAAGACGTTGACGGTATAATCTACATCAGTACAAAGAGCGATGTTAAGCAGATATATAAAGATTACAAAATACCGGTAGTTCACATAGACCGTCGTCCTGAGCATGCGGGTACCCTTATAATTTCAGATAATGAGATGGGCGGTTTTTTAGCTACGGAGGCTCTTATAAAGGATGGCTGTAAGGATATATTGATGCTGAGCGACAAAAACTATTATTCTACCACACGAAACAGATATAAAGGTTATGTTGACGCTCACAAAAAGTATTCTTTGCCGCTTAACGAGGGAAATGTTATAAAAACGGATGTCAGTTACACTTCATCTTATGACGCGATAAAAAAAGTCATAGCCGACGGCAAAAAGTTTGACGGAATTTTTTGTAATAACGATATGATGGCACTCGGTGCTTTGCAGGCGCTTAAGGATTCCGGAATATCTGTGCCTGAAAAATGCAAGGTCGTCGGATTTGATGATATTACTCTGTCAGAGATATGCGATCCGCCGATAACCACAATACAGCAGGATACCGATATGTTCGGTAAAAAATCAGTTGAAACTCTTTTAAATCTAATCGAGAATAATGAGACAAAAAACAAAAATGATATTTATGTTATTCCCGTAAAGCTTGTTAAAAGAACAACCGCATAAAAAAACAGCTAACATATGCAAACGGGAAATATTATTTCCCGCATATTTTTGGAAATTGAGTAAACCTTTACCCAATAAAATGTATATACTATTCACATACGGACACAACTAATATGTGAAAATAATAGATTTCAAGGAGGAAAAAATGAGCGCATTAGTTGAGATGAAGGGCGTCGTTAAAAAGTTCCCGGGCGTAACGGCACTTAAAGATATAACATTTGACATACAGCCCGGCGAAGTACATGTGCTGCTCGGTGAAAACGGCGCCGGAAAGTCGACACTTATGAAAATTCTCAGCGGCGTTTATCAGCCCACTGAGGGAGAAATAATTGTCGGAGGAAAAAGCTATAAAAGGCTAACTCCCAAGGATTCCGCCGAAAATGGCATCAGTGTAATTTACCAAGAACTGAGCGTCATAAACGAACTTTCCATTCAGGAAAACCTTTTTGTCGGTAAGTTGCCGATGAAAAAATACGGCCCTGTTAAGGTCGTAGATTATAAGTATATGAATGAGCGTGCAAAAGAGCTGCTCTCGAAGGTAGGATTAAAACGAGACCCCAAAACTCTTGTTGAGGATATAAGTATTTCCGAAAAACAGCAGGTTGAAATAGCCAAGGCTCTTGCCGCCGACAGTAAAGTAATCATAATGGATGAGCCTACTGCGTCTTTGACAAGTGAGGAAGTAAATCATCTGTTTAAGATAGTCCGTCAGCTTAAGGAAGAGGGCAAGGGAATAGTCTTTATTTCTCACAAGCTCGGTGAAATTATTGAAATAGGCGATAGGGTGTCGGTGCTGAAAGACGGAGCTTACGTTGGCACGAGAGACGTAAAAGGTGTTACGGCAGACGATCTTGTTACCATGATGGTAGGAAGAACAATTCAGAATACTTATCAGCATGAGGATGCTCCCGATACCTACGAGAATAAAGAAGTCATTTTTGAGGTTCGTAATTTGTCTCGTAAGGATCAAAAGGTTAAGAATGTCTCGTTTAAACTTCATAAGGGGGAAATCCTCGGATTCTCGGGACTTGTCGGTTCCGGCAGAAGTGAAATGATGAATGCAATATTCGGGTCTGAGCCTCGCTCGGCAGGAGATATATTCATTCACGGCAAACAGGTTAAAATCAATAGTCCTTACAGCGCCATAAAGAACGGTCTTGCAATGGTAACCGAAAATCGTCGTGAGACAGGCTTCTTTTATAACTTTGATATTAAGCAGAATATTTCGATTCTTCCGTTTATCAAGACTTCAAAGGGAAAAGGCACCATAGGTCTTACAAACGATAAATTTGAAAAGGAATGTGCAGAGGAGCAAAAGAAAAACCTAAATATAAAATGCGCTTCAGTTGATCAAAATATAACAGAGCTTTCCGGCGGCAACCAGCAAAAAGTCATACTCGGAAAATGGCTTGCCGCAGATTCTCAAATAATTATTTTTGATGAACCTACAAAGGGAATCGACATTGGTTCTAAAAGCGAGATTTACACTTTGATGCGTAAGCTCGCCGACGAGGGTAAGGGCGTACTTGTTGTATCATCAGAGCTTCCGGAACTTTTGTCGGTGTGTGATACCATAGCGGTTTTCCGTGAGGGTAAGATCGTAAAAACCTTCCCGCATAAAGACGCAACGGAAGAAAAAATAATTATGGCTTCAACTGCCGACCTTAAAGAAAGGACTAATTAAAATGTCACAGTCTAAAACATTAAAAAAAGAAAAATTAACCTGTAACACGATCTGGCAGAAGTACGGCACGTTTGGTATTCTTATAATCCTTCTTGCCATCTTGGCCATACTAAAACCAACATACTTTTTCTCAAGCTCTACGGCACCTCAGATTTTGGCACAGAGCTCGGTAAATATACTTATTGCAATGGGTGAGTTCTTTGCAATTCTTATTGCCGGCATCGATCTTTCAGTAGGATCTGTGGTAGCCCTGACCGGAATGTGTATGGCAAAGTTAATGGTGGCAGGGGTAAACCCGATAGTTGCTGTTCTTCTCGGAATTTTGCTCGGTGCATTCCTCGGTTTCCTTAACGGGTTACTTGTAAATGTTACAGGACTTCATCCGTTTATCATTACGCTTGGCACACAGGCAATTTATCGCGGCGTTACGCTTATAATCTCAAATTCAAGCGCGGTTTACGGCTTCCCGGCAAGTTTTACAAGAGTTATTTCAAAATCTGTTATAGGTATTCCTCTTGTTGCGATAATAGCGGTTATTGTAGCTTTGATCCTTGCGTTTCTCACTAAAAAAACGAAGCTTGGTCGTAATATCTATGCGCTCGGCGGAAACAAAGAATCCGCTTGGTATTCGGGTATAAACGTAAATCTTCATACCCTTATAGTTTTCATTATTTCCGGTATTTGCGCCGGTATAGCCGGTGTGGTTCTTCTCGGTCGTGTAGGCTCGGCAGAGCCGGCAGCGGCAACAGGCTTTGAGACTTATGCAATAGCCGCTTCGATTATCGGCGGAACAAGCTTCTTTGGAGGCAAGGGTAAGATCTTCGGAGTTGTAATGGGCGGTCTTATCATCGGCGTTATCAACTTCGGTATGAATATTCTTTCACTTTCGAGTACGCTTCAGCAGGTTGTAATGGGCGCTCTTATCATCGGCTCCGTTGCTCTTGACCGATTCGTAGCTAACAAAAAATAACCGTGCAGCTTAAAGGAGGTATTTTTATGGAACCTATGTTTAACCCGTCGCTCATGTGTATGGATCTTCTTGATATTAAAAATCAGGCGGAAATATTAAATGAGCGATGTGACCTCTATCACGTCGATATAATGGACGGACATTTTGTGAAAAACATCACTTTGTCTCCCGACTTCGTAAAGGTGTTTTCAACAATCGCCAAAAAGCCTATTGACTGCCATCTTATGGTCACCGATCCCGATGATTATATTGAAGTTTTAGCTGAAAACGGAGCAGGCTATATTTGTCCGCATGCTGAAACTATAAACACTGATGCTTTCCGTATTATGAACAAAATCGAGGCATTAGGATGCAAAAAAGGCGTGGTTTTGAATCCTGCAACTCCGCTTTCTTATATCAGAGAATATATTGACCGCATAGATAAGCTTACCATTATGACGGTGGATCCCGGATTTGCCGGACAGCCTTTTATAAAAGAAATGCTCGGCAAAATCAGAGAAGCTAAGGAGCTTAAAGAAAAATACGGTTATAAGTTTTTAATCGAGATTGACGGTTCCTGCAATCAGAGGACGTTTAAGGAGCTTTATGAAGCCGGAGCCGAGGTCTTTATTGTAGGCTCGTCCGGACTTTTCTCAAAGGACAAAGACCTTAAAAAGGCTTGGGACATAATGAGAGAAGAATTTCGTACAGCAACAGGAGCATAGTATTAAAAGCAATTTTTAAAGGAGGTGACCGACCATTGGATTTTACAATCGGTATAGATATCGGCGGTACAAACTTTCGCATCGGAATGGTCGGCCGTGACGGTGAAATTATCAACTTCGAAAAAAATTCAAGCAGAATTTTTGACAAAGGCGATGTAATCGAGACCCTGTATCTTAACATTTCGGATTATGTGAAAAGATATAATGCGGCAGATTCGATAAAAGCGGTAGCAATTGGATTGCCGTCCATGGTCAGCAAGGATAAAAAGACTGTTATATCCACTCCTAATCTTAAGGGATTTGATAATATACCGTTCGGAGATACGCTCAGCAAAAAGCTTGGCATACCCGTATACGTTGACCGCGATGTAAATTTTCTTCTTCAAAATGATATTGTTACATTGGGTCTTCCGAAAGATTCTACTGTTCTCGGTTTTTATATCGGAACCGGCTTTGGAAATGCCATTTATTTAAACGGCAGCTTCTACTGCGGACGCAACGGAGCGGCAGGAGAGCTCGGGCACATACCGTTTCCGAATATTGAGGAAAAGTGTACGTGCGGAAATGTCGGGTGCAGCGAAGTAATTTGCTCAGGTAAGTATCTTGAAAAGATTACCGCGGAGTTTTTTCCCGGAACCGATATAAAAAATGTTTTTTTCGAACACGGCGACGATCCGAGAATAATCAAGTATGTTAAAGATCTTGCTATTCCTATAGCTACCGAAGTCAACATACTTGATCCCGATTATATTATAATCGCCGGCGGAGTGGTATATATGAAGAATTTTCCGAAGGACATTTTGATAGATTCGGTACACTTTCATACACGAAAGCCTTTCCCCGAAAAAAATCTCAGAATCCTTTTTTCGGAGCATACACAACAGAGCGGAGTTTACGGGAGTGGAGACTTTGCATGGCATCAGCTTAAACAGTAGTTTCAACTGCTGAAAAAATAAGTAAAAAAGAGAGAGGAATTTATTATGAAAAGGAAAATTTTAAGTATCGTTATGGCATTGACGGTAGTTATCGGTATTGTTTTCGCTGGTTGCGGAAGTAAGACCGACGACAAGAAAACGACCGACGGTTCGGGCCCTTCTTCCGGAACCGCAGAATACGCAATCATTCTTAAACCGCTTTCTAACGATTTCTGGGCAAATATGAAAGCCGGAATAGAGAAGGAAGCTAAAGAACTCGGCGTAACCGTTGACATTTTCGCCGCGCAATCCGAGGATGATACCGAGGGTCAGCTTAAAATTCTTGAAAACTGCATCTCCAAGGGCTATAAGGCCATAGGTGTTGCACCGATTTCCCCGACTAACCTTATTAACGGTATAGTTGAGGCAAACAAAAAGGGTATTTATGTAATGAATATTGATGAAAAGATTGATATGGATACCCTTAAGAATGCCGGCGGAAGTGTTATAGCTTTTGCTACAACCGATAACGAAAAAGTCGGTGAAAAAGGCGCAAACTATATAATGGAACAGTTAAAGAACGGCGGTGAGGTTGCAATAATCGAAGGTAAGGCAGGCAACGCATCCGGTGAGTACAGAAAGAACGGTGCAACAAATGCATTTACCGCAAACAGCGCATTCAAGCTTGTTGCTTCTCAGCCGGCTGACTGGGACAGACAGAAGGCTCTTGATACTGCCGCTTCAATGATTCAGAAATATCCGAATCTTAAGGCTATATATTGCTGCAACGATACCATGGCTCTCGGTGCTTTACAGGCAGTTAAAAACGCTAACAAGCTCGGTCAGATAATGGTAGTAGGTACAGACGGTGCAGCCGAAGCCATAGACAGCGTAAAAGCAGGCGAGCTTTCAGCAACGGTTGCTCAGGACTCAGCGGGAATCGGTGCTGTTTCACTTAAAACGATGGTTGAGACAGTAAAAGCAGGCAAAGCAATTGATGCTAATGCTACTCCCGAAACTATCCCGGTTGATTCTTATATAGTTACAAAGGATAGCTAAAAAGGTGTTTTCCATCCGTTTATTAGATAAACGAACTCCCTAACTCCCAAGCTCAGACAGCACCGATTTTTCGGTGCTGTCGAGCTGTATAACGGAATATTGAAAGAGGTTTTAATATGAAAATAGCAATAGGTAGCGACCATGTAGGATACGAACTTAAAGGCAAGGTTATTGCTCACCTGAAAGAAAAGGGTATAGAGGTAAAGGATTTCGGAACGAACAGCACCGAGCGTACCGATTACCCGATTTACGGTGAGGCTGTGGCAAACGCGGTAGCATCAAAGGAATTCGACAAGGGCATACTTATATGCGGTACAGGTGTTGGTATTTCTCTTGCGGCAAATAAAGTTAACGGTATAAGAGCGGTAGTTTGCAGTGAGCCATATTCGGCACTTCTTTCGAGGCAGCATAACGATACCAATATTTTGGCTTTCGGTGCAAGAGTTGTCGGCCTTGACCTTGCACTTATGATTGTTGACACTTGGCTCTCCGGTGTTTATGAGGGCGGAAGACACGCGCGTCGCGTGCAAATGATATCCGACATTGAAGAAAGACAGAAAAATAAATAAGCTTTTATTTAATTAAACAAAAGGAAGCCGCAGAAACTGTGTTTTGCGACTTCTTTTTTTCTTGAATTAGAGCTTTTTTTCTGCTACAATATCAGCGTGTTTTCTACGGAACTGTAATGTTTGCAGCGATTGGTTTTTATTCTGTAAATGGAAAGGCTATGTAAGAATTATGAGTAAAATGTCAGAAGTAATGCCCAAATGGGGGCCTTATTCAAAAAAGTACAGCGGTGTGTCAAGAGTCACAGAGCACGAAACGGAAAAAGGCGTCAGGTTTGATTTCATTTCGCTTCCCGCAGTTTCAAATACCGATGCCAAGGCTCCGAATGTGACTATACCGGTGGGTGTGCATCCTTGGGATGTAAAAAGTGATTATTCTTTTTATTCTTACAGACAGGACCTAGAGTGGAAGGATGTTATTTATTCCGACGTTTCTTTTACCAAACTCAGCGATGAGAGTGTGCTTGTCAGGACAGAGATTTTCAATAATTCAGAGCTTATGCAAAATTGCCTTGTCAATTATTTTTCTTCGCTGCAATTTCCGTTTTTAACATCATACAGAGTTTCTCTTCCCAATAAATCGCTTATGTTTGACGCGCTTGATTACAGCGAGTTTACATATAAAACAAGCCGTCCGTGGGATAATGAAACTATGGACGCCATGCATAAAGGCGAGTTCTTTGACGATCGCTTTACTTCGCACAGAGGACTCGGAGACCGTGACGACAACCGATATATATTGCCGAAATATCCGCGTCTCGGAGAAGAAAAAGGCGACAAAATCGTATATAAAATAAAAAATGATTTAAACTTTTCAGATGCTGCTTTATATGTCAGATACCGTACCGTTGATAATAAGCCTTCGGCTTTTACCGTGAACGGTGACAACGTTGTGTTTCCGCCTGCACAGGATATGGGTGAAATCACGATACCGATAGGTAATGTGGATAAAGGGGATTATAATCTCGTTCTCGTTTCCGAGGGCGAAGGCGGCATAGAATTTGATTTCTTTGCAATATGCGAAAAAGACGAAACCAATAAAATATTAGTTGAAGCAAAAAAGAATAATTTTGTTCCGGATGTTAAGGCTCGCGACGAAATAAACGGTAAAACCGTTGAGATAAAATACGAGGGCGTTGAAAAGCCCTTTGTTTTAAGAACATTTAATGATGAAACAAGACTTCGCAGCATACCCTCCGGCTGTCTTGAGGATGTACCGACTCCACGTATATCTCAACCGGATAAAAGCTTTGACAATATGATGGAAACTTTTTCCGGAGAATTCAGTTGGAAACACAGCGACGAGGGATACTATCAGAATACTCTTGTCCACACCTTGTACATAGAGCCGGGGAAAAGTCATACCGAATATGCGGTTATTTCGTATGGCGGTGCAGAATATGAAACGCCGGAAGATTATGAAAAGATCTATTTATCGGCGTCCGGCTCGGTTGAAAAGCTAAGCTATAATGACAGCGGAAAAAAATATGAGTTTTCAAACCGCCTTTTGCGAGCTGCAATGTTCCAAAACACCGTGTATCCGCTTTATCATCACGGAGAATATGTTATACATCACACTCCCGGCAAGAGGTGGGATTCCTTTTACACATGGGATTCGGGCTTTATAGGGCTTGATATGCTTGAATTTTCACCGAAAATAGCGGATTATATCCTCGATTTGTATTTGAGCGATAAGAATAATAAGGACTATGCGTTTTTGCTGCATGGTTCTCCTGTGCCCGTCCATCTTTATCAATATTATGAAATGCTCCAAAAAACATCTGATAAATCCGAGCTGTATGATTATTACGACCGAGCAAAGATGTTTTATGATTTCCTTGCGGGAAAAATAAACGGTTCAACCACCGCTAAATTTAAGAGCGGTCTAACAACTACATTTGAGTATTTTTACAATTGTTCCGGAATGGACGATCTTCCGCCTCAAGTTCTGATGTACAAAAATAATTTGCAACTTAAAACCGCACCGTGTATTTCTTCTTCTCAGGTTATAAGAACGGCAAAGCTTCTTTCCGTGATAGCCGAGCATCTCGGCAAAGCCGAAGATGTAGAAGCGTATTCTGAAGATATAAAGAGAATATCAAATGGGCTTCAGAAATACGCGTGGGATGATGAGGCTGGGTATTACTCATATGTAATTCACGATGAAAACGGTGAAGCAAAAGAACAACTGCGCTCCGAGTCGGGCGAAAATATGAATAAGACCATGGACGGTATATATCCTCTTATAGCCGGAATAACTACGGACGAGCAGACTAGCAGAATTCTGTCTCATTTGGAAAGCGAAGATGAGATGATGAGCAAGGTTGGTATAAGTGCCGTTAATATGAAGGCCGGCTATTATGCCACTAACGGCTATTGGAACGGCAACGTATGGTTTTCGCATCAATGGTTTGTTTGGAAAACCATGTTAGATATAGGTGAGGCTGATTTTGCATATAAAATAGCCAAGGTCGCGCTCGATTCGTGGAAGCGTGAGGTGGAGTATTCGTACTATACTTTTGAAATGCTTTCGATAACTACGGGCAGAGGAGGATGGTTCCATAATTTCGGAGGCCTTTCCGCTCCCGTGAACATTTGGGCTTCTGCATACTTTAAGGCAGGCACGTTTAATCTCGGCTTTGACAGCTTTTGTGAAAATTACAGCTTCGAAAACGATTTCACTCATTTTTCCGCTGACGTTTCGCATTATAACGGTAAAGACAGCATAATGCTTGTTGTTATGAATGACAAAAATAATTATGTGGTAACAGTTGACGGAGAAAAAGCCGTTTTTAACGAGCGGAGCAAAGGAACATTTGAAATAAAATTACCCTCTGATAAAAAACGTGTAAAAATTGAAATTCAGCTTGTGTAATCCTCCACAAGCTTTTGTGCTTCTTCATCGGAATAAGCCGTAACACCTACTATTATAAGCTCCCTGTCGCTTTGCGGCAGGGAATTTGTATTTACGTCAAAGATTTCTACCGGCATAGAGTATCCGCGTTTAAATAAAGCTATTTTACCGTTATAGTCGGTTATGGTGTAAAGTGCTGCAACGGTAGTTTCTTCACTTTCCGTAAAGCTGCTTTTCTTTTTAGGAGATTTTAAAATTATCACTGTTACGGCACCTAATAAAGTCAGAGCAGCCACCGATGCGGCGATACATTTAAGTAAGGCTTTTTTCATTTTATTCACTTCCGTATATTATTTTTGACAAGAATAGGAAAAATATAATATTTTTTCAAAATTATGATGAAATAATCAACGGTTTGTGTTACAATAAATCAGTATAGTTATATCGTATCCGATCTTTTAAACGGAGGACTTTAAAATATGACTCAAAAGCGACGCGCAGTCACAAAGAGAGTACCTAAAAACAGAAAAAAACGCAGTAAGGGCGCAACGGTTTTGTTGTCGGTTCTTTTTACCGTTTTGCTTACCGCGGTTATTGTATGCTTATATCTTCTTGTGTTTATGGTGTCTTACGTAAACGGCGACAGTAAGATAAATCTTGAGGAATATAAAGAGAATCAAGATCAAACCACAATTATATATGCGTATGACACCAACAACGAAGTCACCGAGCTTTCGCGCCTTCACGGTGAACAAAACCGAGTTTGGGTAACATACAGCGAAAATCCGGATGAAAGCGTTATACCGCAAAATCTTGCGAATGCGTATATTGCACTTGAGGATAAGCGTTTTTACGATCACGGCGGTGTCGACTGGTTCAGAACATTATCTTCAGCGGTTAAATACCACTTCAAGCAGGGCGGTTCGACCCTTACTCAACAGCTTATTAAAAATCTTACGGGAGAAAACGGCAAAACCGTAAATCGTAAATTTTATGAAATACTGTCTGCGCTGAACCTTGAGAAAAATGCCTCTAAGCAGACAATACTTGAGGCGTATATGAATACGGTCTATATGAGCCACGGCTGTTATGGCGTACAGACTGCCTCCGAAAAGTATTTCGGAAAAAATGTGCAGGACCTTAATCTTGCGGAGTGTGCGTCTTTGGCGGCGTATTCTGATAGTCAAGGAATATCTGTTTGTCGAAACAGAATAGCAGCTGGCTG
>ERZ791579.1296-NODE-1296-length-14199-cov-2.277149_pt1 | contig 14199 bp, 8 predicted proteins | sample MGYA00509968_ERZ791579 | MGnify/ENA primary metagenome ERZ791579 (study PRJEB30046, sample SAMN00791924) | human gut metagenome | study: EMG produced TPA metagenomics assembly of the A metagenome-wide association study of gut microbiota in type 2... | reverse complement strand
CGACCTTATCCATTACCGGATTACCATTTATTTCCAATCCGAAAGTACGCTTGCTATACCCCCCGTTTTCCGTATCCGCGCCAAGATTATATACCAAAGATTCTTTCTTTTTATCAGTGTCCAATTCTGCCCAATAAAGATATACCGAATACTCTCCATCCGGGACATCCGCTTTAAAAGCTTCCAAACCGGTACGTTGAGTCTGGAAAATCGGATTATTGTCCGTTCCGAATATATCTATATCAGAACCTAACATCGAACCGAAGCCTGTTTTTCTGCGATAAGACTCACCTCCGATATATCCCCAACTTCCCGGTTTATAAGGCTGTTCAGGTATCCAGATCATCTCTGCCGTCCGATCTTCAAAATAACGGGGAGAACCGAGCATAACATTCATTTCGGTAAAAGGAACGTCTCCATTTTTCAAATCATCGGGAATAAGTTTGAAATCGATCCGAATCATATCACGCAGCTCTTTCCCGTTTTTACGGGCAACTGCTTCCACAACATTTTCTCCATTGACAAAGGGAACATCAAAAAACGCGATATTCTCTTCGCATTTTTTCGACCCGATACTTTTGCCGTTTACATATAACTCAACCACCGGATAGTCAGAAAATACAGGAACAGATTGAACACATGTATTTTCTACCGTATTTACGACTCCTCCTCGATTTTTCCATTCTCGGTTACCTATGCGCAAGACATCTTTGTTCCCTAAAGACGCCTCATAAAACAAATAGGTATCTTTACGCTCACGATCGAGCCCCGTTACACCCTTATTATTTACATGAGGCACGGCATCTATTCGGGATTCAGAATAAAAATCATTCAGATTCCACATTGTAAATCCGGCAATAAACGGACGTGCCATCATTTCCCGCAAATAATGACGATGATAAATAATTCCGTACTCTTGAGAAAAATCAAATCTCTCCGGTTCATAAGAATGTAGTCTCGGATCAACTCCCGGCCCATATTCAGTCACCAACAACACTTTTCCCTTATACTTATCATGAGCCCTGTCAAGAAGTCTTTGAAATTCATCGATATCCGGTTCATACCATCCTTGATACAAGTTCCACCCCATAATCATCGGTATCTCCGTCAAATGAGCCCGTTCATAAAGATCAGGAGCATTATGGTATGCCATCATCGTATAACGGGACGGATCTTCTTTTCGAATAGTATTTTCCAACGTTCTCGCTGTCTTTTCCACAACGGGATAATAAGATTTTAGAAAATCCTCATCCGTACGCGGACGCCGAAGCAATATTTCATTCATATATCCCCAGATCATTACCGACGGGCGATTAAAATCCTGCCGGATCATCTCCTTCACCATATTTACCGAATTCTCAAGAAATTCCGGCGTATCGGTAACTGCATTCACAACCGGTATTTCAACGGAAGTTACAATTCCCAACTTATCGCACATCTCCATAATAACCGGGTCTTGAGGGTAATGAGATACTCTCAAGAAGTTGCTTCCCATCTGTTTCATCAACAAAATATCCCTGACATGCATCTCATCCCGCAAAGCATTTCCCTTAGCCAGATAATCCTGATGCCGATTATTTCCGACCAACTTTCTCGGCTTACCGTTCAAGAAAAACCCCCGTTCCGGGTCGAACTCAAACCAACGAAGTCCGAGCGGATTAGAAACTTCGTCATAAAGGACATCGCCCTTTTTATTATAAACACGCGTATAAACTTGATAGCGATGCGGGTTATCGATATCCCAAAGCAAAGGATTATCGATTATGATTTTTTTCTGTATATCGGTTTCCGTAGTCCGAGATGCAATTTTCAGATTTGTCCGCAAAGATTTCACCTCTTTTCCGGTAGCATCGCATATTTTATTTTCAAGAATAACTTCCACAGGAGAATCGGTATCGTTACTGACCAAAGAGGTAATCTCCACAACCGCTTTTTTCTCAGTCACTTCAGGTGTACGAATATATACTCCCGAAGACGCATAATCATTTGTCGCCAAATGTACCTTATCGACAAACATCAGGTAAACATCTCTATAAATGCCTCCATAAAAGGTAAAATCCGCCGATAACGGAGGTATATTAGGATCATACCCGTTATCTACTTTCATAGCAAAAACATTTTTCTTTCCATAATTAAGGAAACGGCTGATATCAAAATTAAATCGGGTATATCCCCCTATATGTTTACCCACATAAAGTCCGTTTACATAAAGTTCCACGACCTGATTCGCCCCCTCAAAAACAATAACCGCACTCTGGTTTTCCCGGGATTTATCTACAAATATAGATTTCCTATACCACGCCGGACCTCTGTAATATCCCGGGATCTCATCATCTCCGTCAAGATTATTCCAAGTATGAGGAATATTTACGGTTTCCCACGAGCTATCATCAGCTCCGATATTTTGCGCATCAAAAGGAGATCCCGGACAAAACTTCCATCGGTCATTTATCGTATAGACTGTTCGTACTCCGGCTGAAGCTGTTGCGAACAATGCTATTAGAAAAACAAATACTAAGTTCTTTCTCATAATTATGCGTTATTTAAAATCGATTTTTATTTTTTCTCCTGTATAAAAAATTTCTCTTTCTATCGGGGTAGATTGTTCCGGGAAATAAACTTTTACAATTACTCGTTGATTTTCAGTCATATTCCGATACTTTCCTATACGATCTCCCAATGTTACACTTTTATCCGATTCATCCCACAAGACAGGACATATAGCAAACTCCCCGTTTTCATATCGATATGAGTCACCCTCATCATCATACCATTCGAAAGAGGCATCAGCCCCTGTATATATACGGAGTTCTACCTTCAGGTCAGGACATTCCGAAACATATTGTTTCACATCGGTCATAGGCAATATCGACCCGCCCCGCACAAAAAGAGGAATGACATCTAATGGCGACGAAGTTTTTTGCATACGTCCTCCACGATATGCCTCACCGGAATAAAAGTCATACCAATACGTTCCGGAATGTTCGGGCAGATATGTACTCTTCTCCCGTGCACCGGGAGTCACGACAGGGCTAACCAGCAACGATGGACCGAACATATACGCATCGGCAATATCGTATGTAGATGTATCGGAAACAAAGTCCATACACAACCCTTTCATAATAGAGCCATGACGCTCTGTTACCTGCCGAGAGACGGAATAAATATAAGGTAACAATTTATATCGCAAGCGGATATATTTCAACTGTGTATCATAATATACAGAACCGGGTTCTCCGAATTGCCATATTTCTCTTGGTACATTCGTACCATGCGCCCGAAATAACGGAGAAAAACACCCGAACTGAAACCACCTAAGATACAATTCTTTATAGGCCGGATCATCCAATCCTTTCGGGAAACAAGCATCTCTTTCGGTTACAAAAAAACCTCCAATATCCGATGTCCAATAAGGAATGCCCGACATAGAAAGATTTATTCCCGCAGCGATCTGCTTGCGAAAATTCTCCCATGATGCAGATACGTCTCCCGACCACACCGCCGTCGCATATCGTTGCTGAGAAGCAAACGCCGACCGGGTAAGTATAAAGACCCGTTTCATCATTTTCGGCACGAAGTTTATCGTGTAAAAAACGTAACAATTCTAACGAATATACATTCAAATACCTATGAAATGAACCGATATACGTATCTCCGGCAGATTTTGTTTTCTCGGCCTGCTTCAACTGGGTAAACCCATCTCTGAAGGAAGGTTCTGTCGCATCCATCCACCATCCGTCAACACCTTGATCATATAGTCCTCGTTTCAAATGATTCCAGAATATTTCCCGAGCATAAGGATTGTAAGCATCAAACACTTTATAACCTGCCCAAGTAGGTTCATCAAACAAAGCGTGTATAGAATCAAGGTCTCTATAAACAGATGTTTCTTTTCCAAAACCAGGCCATACGGATAACGTAAAATGAACGTGATAATCATTCTGCAATCGGGCAATCGTCTCTTTAGGTCGGCTAAAATTCAACGTATCGAACATCAGACCGTTCCAATGGGCCTTATCACCCCAATATTCCCAATCTTGTACGATATTATCAAGAGGGATACTATCTTCCCGATAGCGTTTCACGACATTTTCTAATTCTGAGAACGAACGATAACGTTCTTTAGATTGCCAAAAACCGAAAACCCATTTACCGAACATCGGGACTCTCCCGGTAAGAGTTCGATAACCGGCGATTACCTCATCCATATTTTCCCCATAAACAAAATAATAATCTGAGGCATCTCCGACTTCCGAATCGAAACTGTACCCCTGTTCATTATCTCTAAAACGGGTTTCAGAATAATTATCCCATAATATCCCGTATCGGTTAGTAGAGATAAGAAATGGATTCACTATGTCCATATTTGCCTGTAACAAAAGAGCGGTATCACCGCGATAATTCATGACACCTGTTTGATATTGACCTAAACCATACAGACCTTCTTTCTCTGTGGGGACAAAGCGTTGCGTTACGTGCAAGCAAGGTTCTTCGGCAACAGTATCTCTGCGGAACGTTCGAGCCTCCCCATTATTCTTCTCACGCAATAAAAGTCTGTCCGTACCGACCTCTCTAAATTCAAAGGCTTTCTCTTTTTTATCAAAAAGAATGATAAGTTCAGGAGTAACAAAACGGTACTCAGAAGAATTATCTTTTACAGTATAACCGGTATAACGAGGTAAAGAGGTATCTACAACAAGTCTTTTCGTAACCAAAGTATCTCCCGACGGATATGATAATATCCGGACTATCCGCGGTGAAAAGAATTCGACCCGATAATCAACGTTATCTTCCCGAAAAGATATTATTCCTGTTTCCGAGACAGAACATCCGGACAACAGAAAAACAAGAAGAATACAAATTCGGTCAATCATTTTCATAATGCATCATCTGATATTGTAACATAATATTTCGAACATACCCCCGTCCTTTAATATAAAATGCCGGATTATTCTCTTTATAAAAGATATTTCCCTTATAAAGACGTATTCTAACAGGTTTCCATTGACCGGTCTTATTCTTGCGAATACTTCCTACAACACTATACTTATCTTTAGGTATCCTATTTGTTTCGGAATATATCCGAATGAAATCATCTCCTTCATCTAAATATTCAAAACATATATATCCCTCATAATTATATTTTAAAAGCTTATGATACAAATCCTTCGGCAAATAAAGTTTCAAACTTTTGCCGACATCATATCCCTGTTTATCGAGCGAGTCCCGTAAAAGATCTTTTTCCGAAAGGTTTAAATTTTCCTTCATCAAACGAGAAGACATTTTCAAGACATAATCCGTACAAGCTCTCAATAATCCGTCCGCCTTTTTATATTTTTCTTTGGAAATATACTTAGCTGCATCATTTAACATTCGTACTTGCTTTTTTTCGATGTCTATGCCTGAATCTTTCAATAAGGCAAACTGTTTTCGAAGATAAAACAACCGTTCCGGCAAAAGCAATCCCCTTTTATCTGCAATCTTTTCTTTAAATAAAGAGGAATAATACAATGTAGTTTCCAGTTCACGTATTCCGTTTTCACGTGTCGGAGCAATTTCATGACCTTCCGTAAAATCGCTCCATGACGCAATAAAAACCATGTCCAGACTATCCTTGTTCGCCATATTGAATCGCCACATTTTACGATATGTCTCTCCTCGATCTCTCGGAATATAAAAGAAATGCCCTCGTCCCCATCCTGCACATCCCCGATTATCCATACCGGGCATCACGAATCCCGACTTGATTCTGAAAACAGGATTCGGATTGTTCCAGATCGAATCACGAAATGGTTTCATAAATTCGATCAAATCTTCCGTTTCCGCATAATTATCCCAATAAGGATGAGCCGCATCCATTATGCGAACACGGGCAGGCAACCATGCTGTAGGAACTGCTCCCAAACCGATCCATTCATCAATTTCTTCGCTATGAGTAACCGGAATATAACGGTTATTTTCCAATCTGCCCCAATCTGCCCACCGACGTAAGACTACCGGAGCATTCATTCCTACAGGAATTCTGACTCTTTCATAAGCCCATTTATACTCTTCAACAGTCGCACCAGGACCAAATAGATAAAATACCGGATATCCTTTTACTATCGGGGCTGTAACTCCAGTAAAAACACTATCGATAAGGTATTGGTAACAACGTACATAATGCTCGGTCTTTTTTTCGCGAGATCGGTAGGACCAGTAAAGACACTGTCGACAAGATATTGATAACACTTTGCCATATATCCTGTCTTCGCTTCACGAGTGTTTATTTGTGGATAGATTTTAGTGATCCAATCATAATACAGCCAACCATCACACCAATTCACCCCGATTTCAAAATCGTATCGAGCCGCGACTTTTTGCATGGCTTTTAACAAGACATCATTCTCATGCCCCATAAATCCCCACTCGATAAAAAAGCCGTCGATCCCGGCAGTCTTTGCACTCAGAATTTGATACTCGATATAGTCTTCATCCAAATCGGACTGTATGCCGAGAATCGGATAATGAACCGATGCAATTTCATTCATATACGGCTCTTTATCTCCCGATAAATTATCTGCATTATAACACAAGGAATTTATCCCCGTATGAGATTTTCGGGTATCGGCATACATAGCCCAACGACCTAACATCCCGTCATGATTTCGGGTATAACGTACTCCATGATAATCGGCATATACTTTTTTGCCGTTCCCCGTATTCTTCGCTATCGTCGGATAACTTAATAGAAACAAAGACAAAAGCGGCATTAATCTATATAGCAGCCTTTTTTTCATGATCCGGATATTTTATCGGTTAACGGATAAACTTACATGAGGAATACTGGCTGTCCGAAACAATAACCGCAATATACACTCCCGAAGACAAACTTGTAAGATCTACTGTTTCAACCGCTTTTGTCACAAGCATATCACAAACTGAACTTCCCCCAGCAGCATTATATATCTGCAAACGAGCATTTTCCCCTGCATTAAGAATATTCAGTTTTTCCCCGGACATAAAAAGCCGTACAGATGCTTCGGATACCGATTTTGAAACAGCTCCCGATGTTGTCGAATAAACGGTAAAATCAAATGACAGATTTCTGATCTTAGAAACCTTCGAATCGTCTCCATAAAACGAAATATCGCTATTTCCCGATTCTGCTCCATATTTTACATTCTCTTTATATAAGCGTATTTTCGCAGTTTTCCATGCACCCAGTCCTTCATGCTTAAGTTGTGCTATCGTTTTGAACAGATCTCGGGGTTCTTTATATGTTCCGGATACGATATTGATATTCTTACCCCATGTGTCATCCCAATATTCGAAATTCATATATCCCTCATAATTCTGGGCAGCCAATTTACCTTTAAGATCATTGTCTTTTATCGTTACTCCGGTACGGCTATTAGACAATACATATTCACCGTCATCATTCAATGAGCCTGTAATCGTCAAACCGGCTGCATCGATATGATAACTCTCTGAAGTTATCCCTGCTTCCAACTGAGCAAACCGGTCTTTCATATCCTCAATCTCCGATTCTGCATCGGCGTAATCTCCATCGGATATAGACATGGCTATCTTATCAAGATCAGAAGTATAAGCAGAACCGTCTATACCGCAAAGAGTAAAAAACTCAGCTTTCTTACGTAACTTAAATAGTTCGAGCGGCAGGGTTATACCCGATTCATCATAGGAGGTTTCACCTTTAAACTGTGTCGCATATTTAAGCGTCATACGCAAATCACGATCTCCGTTCTCGACAGTCGGTTCGATTTCATGCCCTTCGGTATAATCATTCCATGATCCGATATAAATCATGTTTAACATATTCTTATATTTCAGATTCAATTCCCACATTCTCTCATAGGTATCTCCATTATCTCTCGGAATATAAGAAAGTTTTCCGGTCGTTGACCATCCTCCACACCCGTAGTTATTCATTCCGGGAGCTACAAATCCCGATTTGACAGGATATCCCGAACGCCATACCGTCGTAGCAAAAGCATTCAAAAATATTTCACAATCATCAGCAGAAGCATATCGGTGAAATTTAGGAGTCAGATGATAACCGGTACGTATGCGTTCAGGCATCCAAGGTGTAGGCACGACTTTATTTTCAGTCACCCATTCAGAACCGGCTTGTGTCAACGGACTTTTAGGAGTATATACATCGTTCGTCAAAGACGGGTTAAGTGTCGTACGCATAATTACATTCGGAAATTTATCCGTACCGCTTACCGGATAATCATCCGGATACGTATAAGTATGTTCACGAATCGTTTTAAACTCTTCGGCGGTAAATCCGTCATGAAACAAATAAAATACAGGTTTACCATTGACAATCGGTGCTGTCGAACCGGTAAACACATTATCTATAAGATATTGCATACAGGTAATAAAATACTCTACGTTCTCTTCTCGTGTACCGGCATGCCATCCCTTTTCCATCAACCATCCATCACAAATATTAACGCCCACTTCAAAATCATACTTTTTCGCAACCTCCTGAATTTTTTGCAAAAGAGTGTTCGATGTATGGTCTATATAACCCCATTCCACAAAAAATCCGTCAATCCCGGCAGTTTTGGCACTTAATACTTGATATTCGATATTATCCGGATCGTATTGCGATTGCATACCCACCAAAGGATATTCATAGGCCGCGATATTATGCTGTCCATTCGCCAAAATCAGATCAGGATTATACGTTAATTGAGTAACGCCTGACTTTTCTGGGCTGTAAGTCATTTTCGAAGCATACTTCCATTCTCCGAATTCACCGTCATAGAGACGGGTACGGCGGATTCCATGATAATCGGCATATACCTTTTTTTGCGAATAAACGGGAAAAAGTAAAACCGTCAGCAGAAATAAAGTCAACAATCTTTTCATAAAACACTATTTGAACAGAAGTTATACATTCTTGATTAGGATTACGAAAAAAGAGAATACACGGTATAGCATATAAAAATGCCATACCGCATATTTTCATTCAAGATTTATTTTTTCGGAAGCTTGATCGATACTGTTATGATACGGGCTGTCGGATTATTCGACACAACCTGCGTATCGCTCAAGATTTTCATTACACCGATACGGCCGCCTCCTGCAGTAGAGGTATCTACCGTTTTAAATGCAATTATATCTCCGACAACAAACGGATTGATTTTGTTCGATGTTATATTAGATGCAGAAATAGCATTCGATATAGACTCTGCCGTGGCATTATCGAAATCAAATCCGGGAACTGCCAACAAACGAGTTTTGTTTTGAACCTCCATATCTGCTACCGATCCGTTCTTTCCTTTAAATTCAGAACATTTCGTATCATTACCTCCATCTATTGCATACATACGCAATACCCCTTGTCCGCCATAAGCATAAAATTTGAGATCTACATTTGAAGCGTTGGCCGAACTTTCAAGTGCATAATCTACCGAATAAGTCTTCATATCTTTCAATGAGATCAAGGCATATACATCCGGATAATTTGCATTCCCATTAGCCAATATCTGGCTGCCGACAGAAAGATTAGCGACAAAATCCATATTGACAATCGCCGTCATCGTCGCCTCCGATGTCTTATCCACAACATCGGTAGCCACAATTTTCAGCTTAGATGTCGCATTCGTCAACAATACATCCAAAGATTCGGTAACCGAAAGAGGAGAGTCTGCAAAATCTTTCGTAGCGGCAAGCACCTCTTGCGAATCTTCTATACGATAAATTTTCACATTGCGGATACCGCGTTGAGATTCCATACGCAATGTAATCGCTTTCGTTTCATCCTTATCCGCAAATACAGTATCTTCTTTCAACGTAATAGTCGGAGGTGCCGGTGTCAGATAATTTACCGTCATCGTAACGATTTTCACTTGTCCGTAAACATCGGTAGCTTTTACTTTAAAACCTTTGTCCCCTTCCATATACATAATCTGCTCATCAAAAACATATTCGGTCTCAGCATTATCAAACTCGATCGGGAAACCATATTGCATTTGTCCGCTTTCCGACACAAGATACATCTCAATCTTCTTCAATCCGGCGACAGAGGTTACCGTGAAATGCGTTTTCGGCATATCCCCGCCAACCAACTCATCATAAGTAATCGATTCAGGATCAAAGACTATCGACGGACCTTCTTTTATTCCCGTAACTCCTAACTCCAAAGTCGCTTTGGCTTCCCGGTTCAGTTTATCGATCGCAGTAACGACAAAAGCTTTATAATCTTCCTGATAGTTCAGGTTCTCAGACAGGCTATATGCCTTCTCATTAAAGAACGTCGTTACCGTTTTATAATCAATCATCCCTGTTTCCGTCTCGATTTGCATTATAACTTTTTTCAGTCCAAGCTCAGAACGGATAACAGCGACTACCGGCAAATTATCCACTTCATTCATATCGGCCTGAAGATCATCATAAGCGAACTTAATAACCGGTTGGCTCAATGACGGATCTAAGGTCTCTTCGTCATCTTTACAGCTCGAAAACGGTAAAATGCAAGCTGTAAGAAACAATATTGATAATATTTTTTTTAACATACGTTTATATATTAAGCGTTACTACTTATGATAAACTATTTTTTATAATAGCAATATGAGTCAAAGACATGAATTACACCGTTTACAGGCATAATATTGCTGGTGATAGCTCCCCTCATCGGAGAATTTCCATTCGTCCCCGTATCATTGATAATCACTTTACCCGCATCTGCTTGCCATGGATTTTTCCGTACCAGGATAGTCATAAGACCTTCTTCTCCTCTTAGCAAAGTAAGAACATGGATTGCTTCTACGGGCAAATCTCCATAAGCGCTATAACTTCCTTCAATAATATGATACTGCAATAATTTTTTTACGCTTTCCATATCACAATCAGAAATAGATGATATTCCCGGAAAACGATCTGCCATAAAATTTTTCATGGCAGTATTGTTCAATGCCAAAAAAGTATATTCGGTATCAGTCTGAGTAAAATAATCTTTCATTCCGGTATATTCTATTGCTTCGATATAGGTTGAAAATATATCCGGACGAGAATTAATATACTCCCATGCAGTCATATTCACATGCGGATCAAGAACAGAACTTTCATAGTCGTAATTTTTCTGCAACGGCATGTCACAACTATTCATCGTACCGATAATGACCAGTAGAACCGCTATCTTATTTAATAAATTCTTCAACATGATTCTATATTTTAGATGTGGTTATTTTTACTTACCGTAATACGGATTCTGTGTTAATTTCGGATTCTCATTGATATGGGAATAGTGTATCGGGAAAAGTTCATTTCCATCTTGGTTCATTCCATTAATAGGCTCCATGACTTCTTTCCACTTTTTCGTACGCAACAAATCGAACCAACGGCGTCCTTCTCCGACCAACTCTATTTGACGTTCATCCAAAATATAATTGATAATATCGTCCTCCGAAGCAAAATCCATAGACGTAGCGGTTGTCAACCCAGCACGGTCGCGAATCTGTTTTACCAAATCCAACGCTTCTTCCCATTTTCCCATACGGGCACGCGCTTCGGCCTGTAACAAAATCATATCTGAATAGCGGTAAATAGGATAAGCCACTTCACATGTCTTATTTAAAGTCGTACTGATTGTTCCTCCGATAAATTTATTGAGCTCCCATCCATTTTGATAATACTGAGTTGTATATGCTTTTCTTAAATCATCATCAGAAAATTTTTCAAGAATAGCATCCGATAAAACGGCGGCACGGTTTCCCGATCCAGTAAACCATTGATACATATAACTATATCCGCTCGATCCCACTTCGTCCATATCAAAATGGACAACAAAGATGAGTTCTTTAGTCGTGTATTCATCATTCTCAGGAGTATCATCCGAAGGTTTTCCGTTCAGCTCTTCCACAAACATTTTCCGCCAATTCTCAATACTTGTTTCAAGTTTCATAAACGTAGCGTCTCCGGACATCTTATCGATAGTCTGATCTGCCAAATTATACTCCTCAAGCCACATATACACATCTGCCATAATAGCCCAAACGCCATAAATAGAGATACGTTTCCGTTCCTTATTATTCGTTTTATCCATTAATTCTTCAGCCTTTTTAAGGTCTTCAAGAATCACATTCCTAAGGATATAATTTTTATCGGTACGCTCTTTATACAGATCAGTACTATACTTTTCGTTCGGCTCGGTAAACAAAGGTACGTCTCCCCAAACGCGAATAGCGTAAAAATAGCCGAGAGCTCTCATAGCATAGGCCTGTCCTAAATAATCGTTACGGGTAGCGATAGAAGGCATATCGACTGTCGGAATATACTTAATCGCCAAATTCGCCTGATTGATCATTTTATATAAATCTGTCCACTTGGCACATTCATGACTCGTCGTTATCAAGTTATCGATAACTCTTTGTTGATCTGCCGCAGAAGAAGAACCGGGAGACATATTGTCTGAACGGAACTCTCCCCAGTAGAAATAATTCTTCCGCATAGTCGTACGGAAAAGTCCGTAAATTTCATTTACTCCGGCTTTTACATCCCGTGAAGTTTGCCACATCTCTTCTACCGGTATTTCACTTATCGGCTCTTCCTCAAGAAATGCCTCGCAAGAACTCAACGAAAAAGCAAGTGCGGCAACTCCAAAAAACAACTTTATCTTATTCATAGTAGTTTCGATTAAAAATTAACAGACATACCTACACCATATTCTCTTTTTTTCGGGTAACGATAATTATCCCGACCGATTTGTAACGGATCGCTTGTCGAAAACTCCGGATCAAATCCCGAATATTTAGTCCAAGTAAGAGCGTTATTTACAAAAGCATACAGATTTATACCTTTTACACCACACTTCCGACACCAATTTTTCGGTAGGTTATAACTTAACCGTACATTCTGTAATCGGATGAAAGAACCATCTTCGACATAGAAAGAGTTAGCATAACGGGCATTATCATATTCATCATTATAAGGTCTCGGATAAAGGGCGATATCTCCCTGTTTCAACCATGTATTATAAATTACATCCGGAGAAGGTGTCGTTCCGGTATATTTAAACATATTCCGGTTATGCTCACCGAAGTTGTAAATCTCTCCACCCAAAGAGTAATAAAAAGAAATAAACAAGCTCCAATCCTTATACGTAAACTGAGTGCTAAGACCTCCTGTAACATCAGGAAGTGCATTGCCGATAATCATACGGTCATTATCATCGATAATTCCGTCACGACTACCTTCCGGTTCTTCCCAGTTAATATCTCCTCCGCGAAAAGGTTTTCCGTTCGGTAAAGTTTTCTGCAAGACTTTACCGGTATATTCCGTTCCATTCAATAAATATTTATTTTGAAACACACCATTTTCAAAAACCGGTGTAAGCTGTTGCCATGATCCTTCGGCAAAAGCATTAGACTCATCATATTGGAAAACATTAATATATTTATATCCATAGAAGTCTCCGATACGTCCTCCTTCTTGCATCCACCATAAATCTCCTTCCAAATAAGCTTTACCTTCAGAAAGACGCTCTATCTGATTTATGTTTCGTGAAATATTAAACGAAGCATTCCATCGGAAATTTTTTGTGCGGATAATATCTCCGGCAATAGCGACTTCGAATCCTCGGTTGCTGACCTCGCCTACATTGGTTTTCATCGTTGAAAAACCCGACTCCTTCGGAAGTTCATAATCTGCCAACAATCCTGAAGTATATTTGTCATAGTAATCAAATGTAGCGGTAAGACGACTATTCCAGAAAGAAAGGTCAAGACCGATATCAAACTGTTTTGTCTCTTCCCATTTCAGATTGTCTTTACCGATACGAGTTGCAGAAACGCCTCCGACACCGTCATAAATAGTGCTCGGAGAATAAGTATATACGTAATCGTAATTTCCGATAGACTCATTTCCGGTTACACCATAACTTACACGAATCTTCGCATCATCGAGTGCAGGTTTGGCAAATTGCATGAACTTCTCATCAGAAATACGCCAACCGACAGATGCAGACGGGAAATTCCCCCATTTATTATTCTCAGCAAAACGAGAAGATCCGTCTCGGCGCACATTTGCCGTCAATAAATAACGTCCTTTATAATCATAAGTTATACGAGCAAACAAAGAAGCTAAAGAATGGCTCGTCTGCCATGTACCGGTAGAAGTTTGAGTCAAATTAGACGCAAAAGCGTTCATCGTATAAATATAATCGGTAGAGAATTAGTCCCTACA
>ERZ791579.1292-NODE-1292-length-14251-cov-2.609538_pt1 | contig 14251 bp, 8 predicted proteins | sample MGYA00509968_ERZ791579 | MGnify/ENA primary metagenome ERZ791579 (study PRJEB30046, sample SAMN00791924) | human gut metagenome | study: EMG produced TPA metagenomics assembly of the A metagenome-wide association study of gut microbiota in type 2... | reverse complement strand
AGATAAGGGGGAGTTCGTTATGATACAGATACTTGCTGGTGAAAAAGGTGAAGGCAAAACAAAAAGAATGATCGACATGGCAAATGCAGCCGGCAAAGAGGCAAAGGGCAATATTGTCTTTGTTGATGACGACAACAGCCACATGTACGATTTGCATTATAGTGTGCGTTTCGTAGAAACACCGAAGTTCATTATGGAAGATCCACAGGTATTCAGAGGCTTTGTGTGTGGTATCCTTTCTCAGAACAGTGATATTGAAACCATTTACATTGATGGGTTGAACCATAATATGGACAGAATCAGCGACGCAGATTTCACAGCCTTCATTCAGGAATTGGATAAGACTTCCAAGGAAGCGGAAATGGATATGGTTATGATTATCAGCCGCAAAACAGATGCACTTCCTGCAGAGGAACAGCAGTATCTGATTTAATCTTTTAAAATTGAAACATTCATGAACCGAAAAGGGACTCTTTTTAGAGTCCTTTTTAGGTGTCGACAAAGTCGACCCCTAAGTCGAAATCAGGATTTCGACTTGTTGAAACAGAGGAATAAACTGACAAGTTCCGTCAGCATAAATGCTTAGAAACTTGCAGTTTTCCTCGAGTGGGCAAAGCCCCCTCTGCGGATTCCAGTCGGAGATACACTTACCACCCAAGAAGGGGTGGCAGGCGAAGCCTGCTTTGCGCAGCAAAGTAATGATTTCTTCGTTCCCCGAACCCCTCCGCCGCTTAAAATTCGATTTTTGGCATACAAAAAAGCCAGTTTAGTCATATACATATTACGATAAACCCTGCTGCGTAATTCATGTATAATACGCAGAGGGATAGTCTTCTTACTTTCAGCTCCATCCAACAAACTTAAAGCCCGTTCAGGTTCTGCCATATAAATTCGACTTATATACTCACTGGTATATAGCGAATCATTCTCTATAGTTTTGTCGGCGAAAAGGAGCTGGTTAAACACAAACAAAAACAAACAAAAACAAATAACCGAGCGAATACTTTTCATTATAATCCCAATGATTTTACTCCCCAAAAGTAAAACATAGTTTCATAAAATGCAAGAATTGAACATATTTGAATGAACTAAAATAAGAAAAGTTAGTGATTATAAAAGTCAGGAGCCATCAAGTTTTCCCCACCAACCACATACAATAAAATACTAAAAATCAAGCACATGTCACATACATAAAACAAAACATCTCAACATATAAATAAACTGCCGATTCTATTAATGAATCTGCATAAGATCAGAGCAGCACATGAAAAATCGAACCGACCAGTCTAAATAAACACCAGACAATTATTAACCCGCCACACTCATCAGAGCAAAACAGCACAAAAACAGAAAATCAAAAAAGAGAAACACATACTGTAATAAGAAAGATTATAATCCCAACGCTTTATCAAACCGTTGCTCCATACATGCACTCAAATCCGTCGTTACAAACTTTCCTTTATAGAAAAGAGAAAAGATAGTAGCAGGTGTAGGTGCATTTTGTGCTTGTGCCATTGTTTCCAATCTGACTATCTTCAATGGAATACCTTTGTTCTCAGTCACACTCACTAAAGAATTACGGACATGAAACTCTGCAAACGGACAACGATGTGTATAATAAACGACTACACCTTCTTTTTCCTCACATTCTCCACTTGATACTGTTCCATTGAATGACGGATCAGGAGCTGCCGAATTTATCTTCAAAGCCAAAAGACTGAAACCATAGGGTAGTTTTTCTATCGTCTCAAACCCCTGACGTAATAACCATTTCGCATCACCCATAAAATGAAATTTAGAGGTACCGACCACAGTCACCAAGCCATCCCTACCCTGTGCTTTGGCATCCTCGACAGCAGACTGCAATAGTGCTTTGCCATGCCCGCATCCTTTATATTTTCCTGAAACCCAAAAACAGTTTATCATTAAATAGTTAGGTGCATTAACCGGAACCCAAGCTTTTTCGGCAGGCCCATATTCTATAAATACTTTTGCACGTTCGTCAAGCCGTCTGAAAACATAGCCATTCTCAAACTCATTTTTCAGCCATGTCTTTTTCAACTCATAGCTATCCTTGCATTTCTTATCGGAGAAAGCACAGCAAATATGTTCTTTTTCGATATTCTCTTTAGTCAGAGTGATATACTTCGCTTCCATAATATTCTGTTTATTAGTATATAAATTCCGGTTGTCCATTTTAACTACAGCAAAGATACACAATCGAAAGTAATAAAACATTGTCCAGTCTCGTCAAAATGACACAGTAGTACGGATTAAAGTTCGGAAAACAGATAAGTAAATAAACCTGAGTGACAAACTTATCAAAGAACTTATTGACCACTCTGTGGAAGAAGTGATCAAAAAACTCCCTAAGAAAAAACAGGAGGAATATCGCACAATGATTTAACATAAAGCGTGAAACCGCTGACTGGTAACCATACAAATATCCGGCTTTGCTGCAATTCACAATAGTAAAGCCGGATATTTAACTGTCAAAAGCATATATCCCATATACCACAAGCTCTTTCCAATGCTACTAGTGAAGCGGCATATCCTTTCATTGTTTCCAGATACTCCTGTTGCACTTCATTATAAGTACGCTGGGCAACCAGTACATCAAGAATACTCGTTTCTCCCCGTTTGTATTTATATACCATTCCGTCGAGCACCTTCTGCGAGTCTTCAAGTACACCGGCTTTATATTGAGCTATCTTTTTTTTTTCAGCCTCATAGTTGAACCAGGCCTGGGTTATCTCTGCCTGTATCTGCAATTCCATATCTCTTTCCATTATCTCCGATTGGGCAATCCGAAACTTTGCAGCTTTTACAGCTCCTTTATTTATATTCGAGAATGTCAGAGGAACAGATACACCGGCAGTAGCAGAACGGGACGGAGGAAGAAAGCCGTTCCAGTTTCTTTCATAAGAAACAGATACTCCGATATCGGGTCTGCGTTCCGCTCTCGTCAGTTTATATTCCCGGGTAGTAACTTCAGTACTTTTTTGAGCAACAAGCAGGTCGATGCGATTATCCAGTCCCGCTTTGACCAAATCAGACAGAGCAAAGTCCCTGCTTAGCTCTTCCCAATTTCCCAAAGGGATATGAAGCGTATCAGCACTCATCCCCATGTGTTTATTCAACAAAACCAAAGCGGAATGATAAGCCGCCTCCTGACTGTAAACAGTATTAAGCAAGGTGACAGTTTCCAGTTTTGACTGCCGGACATCATTCTCCGTAATCTCTCCCGAAACATAACGTAAACTATCTGACTGACTCAGCTGATACATATACTCATAAGAACTTTTCTGTACTTCAAGTAATTCGCGCTGAAGAATTGCTTCTAGAAAAAGGTCGGCAGCCTCCGCCCTCAAATCCTGAAAGCCCTGTTGCAGGAACAGTTTCTCCAATTCTGCCTGAGTCCGCGCCAACTTAATACGTGCTCCCCTTTTATTTCCCATTTCTAATGAATAGGAAACTCCCAACGAGAAAGTCTCATTACCTGCTTCAAATTCCAACTCCGGATCCGGAAAGATTTTCCGGGCAATTACTTCCGCATCAGCAATACTCACATTGAGTTTTTCGGCTAAATAACTCAGGTTCTTTTTCGCTACCCGATTCAGATATTCTTCGAAAGAAATAGACTGCCCCAGCTTTATTTCAGGCATTTGCGCAAAAGCCGGAATGAGTACGGCTTCCACCATTAACAGCAAGAGCACTATATTATATCGTATATTCTTTTTCATCGTTCTTCTTTTTATTTAAAACATTGTTCTCAACCAGATAATAGAAAACCGGAAGCAGAAACATAGAAATAAGGGTTGAAAACATCAATCCATACACAATCACTGTTGCCAGCGGACGCTGTACATCACTACCGATTCCAGTTGCCAACGAAGCCGGGAAAAGTCCGAGTATCGTAGTGACCGAAGTCATCAGAATAGGTCGGAAACGCTGGCGTGCCCCTTCTATGACCGATTTCCGGAGTTCCATTCCTCCCCTGCGCAGCCCATTGACCTGCGATACCATGATAATTCCATTCTGTATGGAAAGCCCGAACATCGCTATAAATCCTACGGCAGAAGATACATTCAGCGTCATACCACGCACATTAAGAGCAAGCATACCTCCGAAAAGTGCCAGAGGAACAATAGCCAATACCAGTCCTGCCTGCCGGAACTTCCCGAACGTGACATAAAGCAGTATAAACATCCCCGTCAGTGTCAGCGGTATAATGACAGCAAGACGTGTATAAGCCCGTTTTTGATTTTCGAAGGCCCCTCCCCATTTGATGGTATATTTATTCTTGTCATAATGTACTTTCTCATTGATCGTATTCTGGGCTTCATTCAGAAAAGATGTCAGGTCACGACCGCGCAAATTCAGCTTTACCGTCAAATGGCGTCTGTTCATTTCCCTGGTAATCGTACTTTCGCCGACACTCAATCTGACATCGGCAACCTGAGAAAGAGGTATCTTTGCACCGGTGGAAGAAGTCAACATAAGTCCGGCTATTTTCTCCGGAGTATTCCGCGCTTCCTCTTTATACTTACAGGTGATGCCATACTGGCGGTCACCCTGATAAAGTTGTGCGATAGCTTTACCTCCGACAGCCACTTCAATCAGATCCGCTACATCGGATACATTTAATCCGTAACGAGCTATGGCATCACCATTCATACTGATCTGTAACTGTGGCAAGGGTGGTTCCTGATCAATATCCAGATCAACAGCCCCTCGCACAGTTCCTAATGCCCTGGTTATTTCTTCGGCAATACGACGTGTTTCACGAAAATCTTCGCCATATACTTTCACCACCAGTTCACTATGGGCCCCGGCTATCTTATCCATCACCCCGTCTATCATAGGTTGGCTAAATCCTACTTTAAAACCGGGAAGTAACTTATATTCTTCTTCCAGTTCATGAATCAAATCCTTTTTAGTTTTTCCTTTCGTCCATTCATCATAAGGCTTAATACCGATGGACACTTCAAAATGTGAAGGGGTGAACGGATCAGTTCCGTCGTCATTCCTTCCCGCCTGTACCATAATATAAGTTACTTCGGAATACTTCATCGTACGGGCACGCAAAGTATCGGATAACTCCCGTGACTTTTCTACGGAAATTCCGGGTGGCAGATTAACCTGTAACCATATCGAACCTTCATCCAGCTCCGGAAGGAAGTCTTTTCCTACGACAACACTCAACACGATCCCCGCTGTCAGAATCAGTCCTGATGGAATGATGGCTTTTAAGGGAGCTTCCAGAAATCCTGTAATGGTACGAATGTATTTATCCTTTAGTCTGTCCAGCCATTTATTCTTATATATTTTATGTGGTTTACGATAGATTGCATAGGCAAGTCCCGGAATCAATAAGAGCGCAACCAACAGTGCTCCAATCATTGCATAGCTCATCGTAAATGCCATTGGAGTAAAAAGTTTGCGTTCAACACGTTCAAAGGCAAACAGCGGAAGGTATGCCGTAATAATGACAATGGTTGAGAAAAGAATAGGCCGACCCACTTCTTTGGCGCGTTGCGCCATGCTTTTTTCTTCGAGATATTGTTTGGGATTATCCTCACGTTTCTTAAGGATCGTTTCCAGCATAACGATAGCGCCGTCCACAATAATACCGAAATCAATAGCACCAAGCGACAGAAGGTTAGCCGGAATATCCGTCAGATGCATAAGAATAAAAGCGATAAGCAATGACACAGGAATCGTTATAGATACCAATAATGCACCACGCCAGTTGCCTAGAAACAGAATAAGCACAAGAACCACCAAAGCCATACCCATCAGCAAGGTATGGGATACGGTACTCAAAGTAGTATCCACCAAGTTGGTACGATCCAGAAAAGTATGTATCCTCACTCCTTCCGGCAATGTCTCATTATTTAACTCATCAACTGCCACATGAATATCTTCCAGTACTTTAGACGGATTCTCATGTTTCAGAAGGAGTACAATTCCTTCCAGACTCTCAGAGTAGTTGCGGGTACGGTCCGTATATCCCAGCACTCCCTTTCTTTCAAGATTTCCATACTTCAAAGAACCTATATCATTCAGAAAGACAGGAACTCCGGAAGTAGTACTCACTACAATATGTCCCAAATCGTCCAAATTTCCGATTAATCCAATTCCCCGTACCACATAACCCAAGTCACCACGATTCAACACGCTTCCCCCCACATTGGCATTGTTATTCTCAATGGCTTCAACAACCTGGCTGAGAGATAAATTATATTGTTCCAGTTTGGACGGATCTACTTCAACCTGGAACTGAGTAGTGATCCCACCGAAATTGGTTACATCAGCCACTCCCGACACTTCCTTGATACGGGGAATAATTACCCAGTTCTGAAGGTCGGTTAATTCGCGTAATGAGTGCTGGTCACTTTCTATGATATAACGGTACACTTCTCCTACGGGAGATGTCAGCGGATCAAGTCCCGGAACAGCTCCATAAGGCAGTTCTACTTCATTCAATCTTTCCTGTACGCGCTGGCGGCTCCAGTAGTCCTCTGTCCCGTCCTTAAAGACAATGGTAATCATTGACAGCCCGAATGTACTCTTACTCCGCATGACGTGCATACCGGGCAGCCCATTAATAGCGCGTTCCAAAGGAATGGTTATCTGCTGTTCCACTTCCTCCGCAGCCAGTCCGGGAACTTGAGTGACCACCTGGGAAGTGACATCTGCAATATCCGGATATGCTTCTATCGAAAGCTGTTTCCATGAGTAATATCCAAAGATACACATCATCACAAACAGGCAAAGCATTACCCATCTTTTTTGTATAATTGAAAGCATTAATTCCTTCTTCATAATTTCTTACTTTAAATAATATCCTCCTTCACTGATTATCTTATCTCCGGGACGCAATCCTTCGCTGATCACCGCTATTCCGTTTTCTGTTGTCTCCACTGTCACCGACGTCCGTACGAAAACCAACGGAGCAATCTGCACAAATACATAGCTATCCTTTTCGCCCTGTAGTAACGTTTTCTCCGGGATTTGAATTTGTCCGACCGGAACACTCAGAAAGTGGACAGTAGTGTACATCCCCAGCTTCAGATGTCCGTTCAAATTATCACAGACCGAAAGTACCTGAATGGACCGGGTTTCCTCGTCTACCTCCTCCTCTACATGATACACATTGCCTTTAATAACCGTACCGGGCAATGCCGAAATTTCAATATCCAGACTACTGCCTTCATTTATAAACCGGATATCTTTCTCCTTTACCTGAGCCGCAATCCATACCTTAGACAGGTCGGCAACAATAGCTATCGGTTCGGTATCGTCTTTCAGATATTGCCCTGTTACGATGTTATCCTTTATCACTTCCCCGGGAATAGGAGAACGAACAATCATCGGTTGCCCCAATATCATTTCCGCCGGATTGTCCACCTGATATACCCGCAATGCGGCAGAGGCGTTTTCAAACTCCTTATCTGCTATCAATAAAGCATTCTGGGCTTCTTCCAGTTCTCTTTGCGAACTGACACCATTCCTTATCAGATCTTCTTTGCGTTTCAAATCTTTTTTAGCAAGTTCCCTGGACGAAAGTGCCTGAAAGTATTCCTTTTGTGCAGAAGTAAAGTCGGGGGAACTGATTTCAAATAAAGGTGTTCCCTGACGTACCGACTGTCCGATACGCACATAAGATTTTGTGACTCTCCCTGCAAATGGAGGAGCAACATAAGCATAACGGGGAGGAATGGGACGCACCACACCGGACGTTATCACCTTCTTGGAATAGGGTTTCAGTTCAGACACTGATACTTTGATCTTTTCAAGTAAAAGAGGATCTGCAATATAGACCGTGTCACCTTGTATACGATAGCCACTTTTTTGCTCTGATTCCTGTTTATCCCCGCATGCGGTAAAAAACAACACACTGCCAATAATAAATGTGTGTAACTCTCTCTTCATCATCATAATTAAACATAAGTTAAGTTAGTAACCGGATTTCCGGGCACAAAGATAGACGGCTCCCTTCGGAGAGCCTGTTAGAGAATAGTTAGAATCCTATTAGAATCTTATTAGAGTAAATAAAGATTTCTTCTTAAAACAGCAGTTTTGTTGTTAGAGAGTACGCACAAATAAGGGGTTGACTAAAAAGCCAACCCCTCAACGGATGATATTCCGGTATTTTTATCGTAAGCCGAAAAGTTCTTATTCTTTCACACAACGTATACTTTGAGCAAAACCTTGATATGACAATCTGAAATTATGAGAATTATATGCAGACTCAAGCGACCAGGCTCCATAACGTATTCTCCTGTCATAAGGTGGATTCTGCAATTCCGATCTCATATAAGGAGGACCTACACTTGCCGACCAATAGTATCCGGTACTACCCCTACTTTCCAAAGCACCACTTGTGTTATTCAGACGACCGGCTGACGGAAAAAAGACAGATGCATTCGTTCCGGAATCGGGATTAAAATACAATACTCCCTGATAAGCAACATTACTATTTCCTAATGATACGCCATAGTTTCCATTCGAAGCCTCTTTTATCGGACGTCTGTCGAAAAATCCGTCCGAATAAAATGTATAAGTTGTTCCTTTTAGTTGTTTCCGGGCAAGCATATCTTTGTTTGCTCCGTAAGGATATGTCCCAGGACCTGTATTACCAGTTCCACCAAAAGGAGTAGTAAAAGCTGTAGCGTAGTCTGCACTTGAAGCCGCATTTCCTGCAAAAGGTACATTAAATAAAGAAACCCTTAATTCTGAATACTCTATTTGATCTTTATAATTCGTGGCAGTACCCGTAGTACCCTCATCCGGCAAATAATCATAATATCCATTATAAGATATTTTATCCGTATAGCCATCTGTCGGACGACGATATCCCGGAGGGCAAACTTCAAACTGTTCTTTATATGCAGGAATATTAGCACTGACATCTCCATCCCACATGATCGGAAATTCCCCATATCCCCAAGGGAATCCTGAAACAAGATATGACTTCGAGGGATTAAAAGCTCTGCGGTAATAATCAGTCATACCGGAAGTAGTGCCTTTCAAATCGACCGCCCACTGAAAGAATGCCCCCGCCTGCGAAGGGAAGTCTACAAAACGAGCACCTTTTACGTTCACATTCTCATAATCCGGATTCGTATTCCCTGCTAACCTCTCGCTTGTCAGGTTTAAAGCAGAGAACTTAGCTGCTCCCCTACGGGCATTCGTCGATAAAAGACGCATATCTTCTCTCACATGTGTAGTAATATCCGTACCTCCATTCCACGCTCCCCATACAGTTCCCGGAATAGCATCCCCCGGCGCATATATATAAGCACCGGCTTCGCCCTGACGAATATAAATTTTCATTGTTGTCCGCCATCCCGGATAATATGACAAATTGATATATCCAAATTTAGGATCGGATTCTTTAGTTGGTACAAAATCGGCATTTTCCTTAACGCCAATACGGAAATATATACGACCGGTGAGACCTGAGATACTAGTACCATCTTCTCCCCTATACGGATTGAGAGTTACCGGATAATGTTCCGCATCACCTGGTGATTCTGTTCCAATATTCGGATCAAAGCTGGGAGTCGCGCTCACAACAAGCCAGTTTTGATAGGCAACAGGTACACTAACAGACCATGTTTGATCCAATCGATGCTGTCCTGTTATAATACGTTCTCCTTTCTGGTTATGTTTAAAAAATGCTGCATTGAACAAACCATGTTGATTTGCCGTAGGATTGTGCACAAATCGCAAACCTTCTTGTGTGACGGTAACCTTTATCTTCCTCTGCAATGCATTCTTACCATTAGTATCCTCTGCTGCAGATAATGTCAATGTATATGTACCACTCATATTCTCGGTCCTGTCATGCGTACCAAAACCGGTGGTATTTGTTCCGTCAACCAGTAAATCCATATATCCGCTGCCCGAAGCCGAATCATAAAAGAAACGATAAGGATCAGGATTATTATCATCTACTGCCAAACAGTTAAAGACTGTATTAGTTGCTCTTTCATTCGCTTCACCTTCTTTCTTTACTGTGCCCAACACCTTCACTACCGGCATATTGGACCAGAAAGAAATCCGGACTCCGTTCATATCCGTCATCTTAGCCTGTATATGCGATACATTCAGAACACGGACGCCTGATATTTCCCAATCATCTCCATCGTCAATCCACGGAGAAGGCTGTATATTTACTTCTAAAGGTTCTCTTATGATACCTGTCAAATCAAGTTTCGCATTTGCCGGTAATGTATAATCCGGGGCGGACAGAATCTTCAATTTGCAGGAAGGACTATACTTGTCAATCAGGTTAACAGTAAAATTTATCGCATTCGTCTCGTCGGACTTCGATGAAAAGAAGCTAGATGGCAGAATTACTTTTTTAACTTTAACAGCCCAGACTAAATCGTTATTTTTATCCTCAGTGGTCAATAAAGTGGGATCTATTTTAAAACAGTCGGCATTATCAGCTAATGTGAGTTTACGTTCCACATTTCTGGTTATGGCCGTTCCACCATAAGGAAGAACCGGATCGGCATACGCCCAGGAACTGGGTAAACAATCACTAGGCAAGCCATATACCAAAGGCACTCTATCCGGTATATTAGAAAAAGTAATTCCTTCAAATTCACTCGAACTGGCATCACCAAAATCGACTTTCGATTTCAAAACCACATCCACACGTGCCGCCAAGCGTCTGAGTCCTACTGTCAACTTGGTAGATGCAACACCATTTACCTCCAAGTTTCCATCAGCCAGCACTTTTATACTATTATTTTCCGCAATCATAGGTATAACCCGTTCCGAATCGAAGAACTCCGCCGGATAGGATATTGACTTTAGTGCATCATAATCAGTTATATTGTCAAGAACCGCCTTCACAATTGTATTATGAGGTTCATTGGCCAAAAAGACAAAATCATATTCACCCTTATTAATCGGATGCCGTAGCGTATTTCCGCCCAGCACATCTCCATAATAAAAAGTATTACTTTCGCAGATGCGACTTGTCTTATTGAAAGCCAGAATACGCAGAGTTTCAACCTTATCATCGAGCCCGTCACCCGGATAGGCTCCTGTATAGGCACGTGTATTGATACCGGTAATTGTTATATATCCCTCTTTAGGTGTATCTTTATAAAACTCATCAACACAGGAGGAAAACAATAAAAATATAACCAAAAACGACAAATGTAAATAGTTTCTCAATCTAACAACAAACATATATTCCCTTGATTTGATATTTCCTAGCACTATAATCTCATACTACAAATATCGGCATATCAAAGAAAAGGAGAAAGGGGAATTAATACTCATATAGAATATACAGAGAGAGAAACGACTCTATTATCGAAAACAACAACAAATCCAGGCACATTATAACAAATAACGGTCTTAATCATCAATATTTTTTCATTATACAGATAATCTTCTTTAAAAATATCCGTTTATCGAAAAAAAAACAAAATCAACTATTCCAAAAATCGCCAAGCCAAAATTCTGCTATTTTTTGTACCCTGACACATTCGAATTATCTTATATTCCGATACATGGACGGCTTTTAATTTAGCATATAGTTTATCCAGATTCTTCTCCTTAGAAACCAGACTTGTAAACCAACCGCAATTCTTCCGGTATTTCCGGCTCTCAGAAATCATATTCAGCAAAAAACGTAATTCTCCACCCTCACACCAAAGTTCATTCGCATTTCCACCGAAATTCAATTTGGTTTTCTTTACTTTCTCCCCTTTCAGACTACTCAATTTACGTAATGTCCCCTCTTCTGCTTCTTTTTTCGAACTGTGAAACGGAGGATTGCAAATTGTTACATCAAAATATTCATCGGGAGCAATGATTCCATCAAAAATCCTCCGATTGTCTTTCTGAAGCCGCAAATCAATCTTATGTGCTAATACAGGATTGCAAGTCACTATCTTACGCGCATTTTCTATAGATACCGGATCAATATCGGAACCCACAAACATCCATCCATACTCAACGTGCCCAATAATCGGATAAATACAATTTGCACCTACACCGATATCCAAGCATCTGCACTGTCGTTTTGGCTTATCTCCATTCTCTTCATTTGCCGTATTACTGACTCTCTCCGGATCAATTAAATCGGCAATATAATGAACATAGTCTGCCCTCCCGGGAATAGGCGGACACAAATAATTCTTTGGAATATCCCAGTAGCGGATACCATAATAACTTATCAGCAATGCTTTATTCAGCGCTTTCACAGCATGTGGATTAAAAAAATCGATTGTTTGTATTCCCAAAGGATTGAGAAGTACAAATTTTCTGAGCAGTGGATAATTCTCTGTCAACAATGAAAAATCATATTGTCCATTGTGTTTATTTCTCGTATGTAGTTCGCTTCTTTCTGCCATGGCGACAAAGATACAGAGAATCTTTCTGTCTGCAAATGACTTTCATACAAATCATGAAGATACCTGATTACAACTGTAACAAGCATCTTCATAATTAATTATATAAATACCATATACCTAATCCTTCTTCACCCAAACAGCCAGGTTACGGGATTCGACAGAGAACTCTCCATTTCCTTCTTCATCTAAAGTTATTTCTTCGGATATACTTCCGGTTATTTCGTGCCAGACTTCGCCTTTATGTTTCTCACCCAAGCTCATTATTTTACTTCCCGCCTCGTCATTAGACATAAGGAAGACCAGCCCGGAGCCATTATGTTCCTCATCTCCTGTACGGATAAAGCCAATCGTTGAAGGATGGTCGAAGTATTCTATCTGATCACCGTAAGCGTACTTTCGTCTCGCATCCAACAATATATCAATAATCCGGGTATGAGGAGACTTCTCCCCCTTTATACCATAATAATCTCCATAAAACAGACATGGATAACCTTCCTTCATCAGCAAAATCAAACCATAAGCCAACGGTTTAAACCAATCTTCTACATTGGATTCAAGAGAACTTCCGCGTTGCGTATCATGATTGTCAACAATGGTTACAGCCAGATCGGGATGATGTTCAACCAGAGTATCTTTTAAAATATCCCGCAAATCATAGTCTTTACCTTCCTGTGATGCCTGGAACATATTATAATGTAACGGGACATCAAATAGGTTTACTTTGTGCCCAACAGCTTCTATATAAGCATCCAATGCTTCCAGGTCACCATTCCAATATTCACCTACGGCATAAAAATCATTGCCTCTTTCACTCCTCACCGCATCGAGGAATTGTGCGACGAATTGATCTTTCATATGTTTAATGGCATCCAGACGCATTCCGTCGAGATTCAATTCATTGGAAACCCACTTTCCCCAACGGTTCAATTCAGATACAACTTCCGGATGGTCCAAGTCAATATCGTTACATAACAGAAAATCATAATTACCGTTTTCACTATCCACGCCCTCACTCCAAGCTTTTCCTTCTCCCTGTATCTGAAAAACACCGCTGCGCTTTTGCGCATCATCAAAACCCGTCCCGGAAAAATGATACCAATGCCATTTAAAATCCGAATGTTTGTCCTTACGTCCGTGAAAGCTATACCCGGTCCACCCTTGTATCTCAAACGGCTCACCCAAAGCCTTGGTTCTCTCCTTGGGATCGACCTCCACTACCATAAACTTTTCAGTAAAATCACCACCCGCTTTATGATTCAATACAACGTCCAGATAAACAGCAATATGATATTTGTGCAATTCGTCAATCATTTTCTTCAGTTCATCTTTCGTACCATATTTAGTTCTTATGGTTCCCTTTTGGTCAAATTCGCCCAAGTCATACAGATCATAAGTCGCATATCCTTCGTCTTGCTGCTCATCGGCCTTATAAGCAGGGGGAATCCAAACAGCAGTCACACCTATATCACGAAGATGCGACGCATCTTCCTTTATCTGTTTCCATAACTTCCCGTCATTCGGGAGATGCCATTCAAAATATTGCATCATAACACCATTTTCCATACGCTTCATTTTTTTTATAATTAACTTTATACAAAACAAAGATGATGTTAACAAAGTTCCTACGTTTCTATAAATTATAAGCTAACAAATACAAAAAAGTGCAAAGGATAAAAAGCTGATTTACAACACCGTAAAATTACCTTAATTATTCTTTTATTATTCATATTTATCAGAGCGTGAACAGGAATTTTTGATTTCACATTTGTTTTCAGTCATACCATAACGGAATAATTCGGTTCATTTATTCCACAACATAATTATTTTTTTTATATAGTATTAATATAAAATTAGAAAATATG
>ERZ791579.1287-NODE-1287-length-14270-cov-2.611256_pt1 | contig 14270 bp, 11 predicted proteins | sample MGYA00509968_ERZ791579 | MGnify/ENA primary metagenome ERZ791579 (study PRJEB30046, sample SAMN00791924) | human gut metagenome | study: EMG produced TPA metagenomics assembly of the A metagenome-wide association study of gut microbiota in type 2... | reverse complement strand
ACACCGGTTGACCCCGGTACGACCACCGATCCGGGGACTGCGACCGACCCGGGCACAACGACCGAGCCGCCGGTCGAGCAGGAAAAGCCCGGTTGGTTGGACCCGCATCGGTAAAGGCGGCAATACGGCAAAGAAAAGCGGAGAGATGTTCGTCTCTCCGCTTTTTGCGCATATGCAGTTACTCGTCGTCCGAGACGATGTAGATATCCTCCGCCTTCTGCTGTGCGGCGATGAGGAGCTCGCAGGCTTCGCCATAGTTCTGCTCCTCTATTTTCTCCAGCGCGTCTGTGATCGCGTTGAAGAGGAGCAGGTACATTGCCTTGTAATCTGTCATTTTCGATCACCCATTAAAAATGATATAACATTTTGTTATATCGTGCAATATAACATTTCGTTTTACGTATACTTCTTGACAGAATCTAAACATAGCTCCTGGATGGAGGAAAGTAAAATGTATCGGCGCATTCGAGACCTGAGAGAAGACAGCGATCTGACGCAGCAGCGTCTGGCCGACTATCTGAGCTGCTCGCAGGTCTGCTATTCCAATTACGAGACAGGAAAACGGGATGTCCCAAGCGATGTGCTCATTCGGCTGGCGCGGTTTTACCACACGAGCGTGGATTATCTCGTGGGACTCACCGAGGAGAGGACGCCTTATCCGCAGAAGAGGCATACATAATGCAGCGCTCTTGGCGCTGCACGGACAAGGGAGGGGTATCTCTTTTTCAAAAAGAGATACCCCTCCCTTTGACCCACCCAGAGAAAATTCCATTGCCGGCTTGCAGCTCGAAGGAGTGCGGCGCCTGGGGAATGAGAGTGCCCTGCGTGGCGGCATTGCTTCGCTCGCCGCCATTGGTTTTGCTATACGATTTGCCTCTGCTCCTATTATCCGCTGCCGCTCTGCCAGTCTTGCGCAGGTGCAGCCTAATTTCCTTCTATCGAAATGCAAACATTTCCGGTAGTGCCTGCCGCGGCGAGCGCAGTTCTACCACGTTCTACCGATGGTGCAAATAAACGCGGCGAGCGAAGCAATGCCGCCCCGGTAGGCACTCGCAAGGCTGATAACATCCAAAGTAGGCGGAAATTGCTGAAGACTAACGATACGCAGGCAGAGCGGCAGCGAAGATAGGAGCAACCCAAATCGTTTAGATACAAAAAACAGCAGGCACCTGATTCCGCAGGCTGCGCAGCTCTTCAAGCCAAAATCCCACAATGCGGGGGTCGAGGGGGACGCCCCTCGCCTTTCTCTGGGGGTTTCAAAGGGGGTATTCTCTTCGGAAAGAGAATACCCCCTTTGGCTACGCGGCACCTGCCGCAGATCAATTATCCATTATAGCCGAAGAAATTATTGAAGAAATCCCACGGATTGGAGTAATAGCCGCTGCTGCCGTCGCTGTAATAGCCGTTGCCGTTGTAGCTGTTGTCGGTGCTCTGGTCGGAATTACTCGTCTCCGCCGATTCGGGCACGGCGTCGAAAGTGAGCTGCACCTCGATCGTCTTACCCTCGCGGTAGACGGTCAGTGTCACGGTGTCGCCCGCGCTGTAACTCTTCTTGGCCGCAACGAGGTCTTCATAGGACGTGATATCCTTGTCGTCCATCTTCGTGATGACGTCGCCCAGCTTGAGCCCCGCCTTGGCGGCGGCGCTGTCCGGGTCAACGGAGCAGACGAAGACACCCTCGGTTACGCCGTAGCGGTACTGCTGCGCCATCTGCGCGGTCATGTTCTGCGGCGTGATGCCCATGTAGGCCTTGGTGGTCACGTAGCCGTTGGTCATGATGTCCTTGACGAGGGAGACCACGTCGTTGATGGGAATGGCAAAGCCGATGCCCTCCACGGTGGTGTTGGAGTAGCTTGAATACTTGGCCGACACGATGCCCACGACCTCACCGTAGCTGTTGAAGAGCGGGCCGCCGGAGTTGCCGGGGTTTATGGCTGCCGTGTGCTGAATACAAATCATCTCATAGCCTATCTGACTGTTTACGGGGCGAGAAATCGCGGATACTATACCGTTTGTGAACGAGCCTGCAAACGCCGTTCCGCCGGGATTGCCTATCGCGTAGACCGTCTCGCCGACCGAGAGCTTGTCGCTGTCGCCGAATTCCGCGGCTTTAAGACCGGTAGCCTTGATTTTTAAAACTCCGATGTCGGTTTTCGAGTCATACCCCACTACCGTTGCGTCGTACTGCGTTTCGTCGGATAGCTGAACTCTGACGGAGCCGCCGCCCGAAATTACGTGAGCGCAGGTCATAATATATGTGTACTGCTTACTGCTGTCCTCGCCGACTATTACGCCCGAGCCTTGACCCGATGCGGAGGAGGAACGGCTGTCGGAGTATACGAGTATGCCGACGGAGCTGTCCTTTATCTTATCGTAAACGCCTGCCGCGGTAAGACTGCCGCTCTTATCGGTAGAGGAAGCGGTGGGAGTTTCGTTTATCGTAACGGTTGAGCTGTCTGCGGAAGTCTTTTCGCTTGTCTGCTTTTTGGCACCGTCCTTATTGCTGAGAGAAACCGCAATGCCCGTAACACCGAGTGCCACACAAACCACAACTGCGATTATGAGGGCTATAACGCCGCCTTTCTTATGCTTTGACGGCTTATTGTCAACCGGCTTTTTCGGCGGTTGGCCTGAATTTCCGTAATAGACATAGCTGTTGTTTCCGCTGTATGTTGAGCTCGGACGGTATGCGCCGTTTGAGCCGTAGTAGCCGTTGTTTCCGCTTGAATAGCCATTATTGCTGCCGTTTGCATTTGAACTGCCGTTATTTGTGTTTCCGCCGCCGTTCGAGTAAGGGTAGCCGTTATTCGGCTGATAGCCGCCGTTATAAGGACTGCCGCTGTTCGCTCTTTGAGCGTCATTGCCGGCTTCGGGAGCACTTTGAAAATTACCCGTGCTTTCCGGGGTGTTTTGCTGCTCGTTTCCCGAAGGGGTGTTGTTATTGAAATCGTCCATAAAAAGATCTCCTTGATTTATCTGATGAAGACAAGAGCTTTTCTCTTATCGTTGTTATAATAATAACCGACTGTTATTACAGAACTGTTAACTCGATTTAAATAATCTGAATACTTTTACAGCTGCTTAGGCGGAAGATATTTCGGAACAGTAAACCAAAATTCGGTGTATTTACCCTCTTCGCTGTTGCAGCCTATCGAACCGCCGTGCATTTCGACTATCGTTTTGCATATATAAAGACCGAGTCCCGCGCCCTTGACGTCATAGCTGCGCGATTTATCAACCTTGTAGAAGCGCTCGAATATTTTTTCGCGCTCCTCCGAGGAAATTCCGGCACCCGTGTTTACTACCTTTATAAGCGTTGCGTTTTCGTCATCGTCTGCAAATACGCTTATGGTGCCGTTTTCCGTGAATTTGACCGCATTGTCCACAAGATTGTATATGACCTGATGTATCATATCCTCGTCGGCGGTGACCGTTACGGAATGAAGCCTGTCAAGCCCGGATATTTCAATGTGTTTGCGCTCTATTATCTGCTCGAACGACAGCAGCACGTTGAATATTTCCGCACTTATGTCAAACGCCTTCGGTTTCAGCTTTAATTCACCCGCTTCGATTTTGGACATATTCAGCATTGCCGTAACAAGCCTTGAAAGTCGCTTGGTCTCATCGGAAACAATGCTCAAATAGTGCTTTTGCTGGCTTTCGGGAATGGTGCCGTCAAGGATTCCGTCTATGAAGCCTCCTATGGTTGTCATAGGGGTTTTAAGCTCGTGCGAGACGTTTGCCACAAAGCTTCGCCGCGAGCTTTCAAGAAGCGACAAATCCGATGCCATCTTATTGAATGCGCGCACAAGCTCGGCGAGCTCGTCGTCACCCTTTACCTTGACTCTCGGGCCGAAATCGCCCTCTGCGTAAGCTTTTGTTGCCTCCGACATATCGTGGAGCGGTTTTATAAGAGAAGCGGTGAGAAAATATACCGCGATAAAGCCTACCGAGAAAGCCATAAGACAGGCAAAAACAAACATTTTAAGGATATTCGTCGCATAGTTTGTGAAGCCCGCCGTCATAGGCGCCACGGCAAAAACAACTGCTGCGGTTTCTTCACCGACCTTTACAGGCTCCGCCGCGACAAGCTGCTTTTTCATATAGACGCCGTTTAAGGTGGTCTTTGCAAAATAGTCGCCCTTTTTCGCCTCGTCGATTACCTCCTGAGGTATTGTGTAGCCGCCGTGCAGACTGCATCTGCCGTTGTTTGAGATACTGTAATTCTGTGTTATGACGTCCTTGCACAATATTATGTTGCCAGAGGTATCGGTTATGTAAATATCAGCCGAGATAGCGTCCGAAATCATCGAGAGGTTACTGCATATCATTGCTATCGAGCCGGAGGCATCGGTTTGAATTCTTGATGAGAGAACAGATGAGGTAGTGCTTGCTATGTTTTTTGCGTTAGAGGAGAGAAGCTGTTCTTTTTGACTTGACCAGTAATTCGAGAGGAACACGCCGAGCGTTACTCCCAAAAGCAAAAAGCATATGAGTACCATTGCCACAAATACCGACAGAAATTTAGTGAACAGTGACTGATGACTGAATTTGCGGTAGGTGCGGTGCAATACCGTTTTAAAACGCGCCTTTACGCTCTGCTGCATTCTTATCAGTCCTTAGTTTCAAATTTATAGCCTACGCTCCAAACGGTTTTCAATTCCCATTTGTCGGAAACGCCCTCAAGCTTTTCGCGAAGACGCTTTATGTGAACGTCTACCGTTCTTGAGTCGCCGTAGTAGTCAAACCCCCATACCTCGTCAAGAAGCTGGTCGCGCGTAAATACACGGTTGGGATTTGAGGCGAGATGATATATAAGCTCGAGCTCTTTCGGAGGAGTGTCTACGGATACTCCGTTGACCTTCATCTCGTAATTTGTAAGGTTTATCGAGAGCTTGTCGTAATTTACCTCTTTGACGTCGCTTGTGTCGGAAGCGGGAGCGGTGCGGCGAAGTACGGCTTTTATTCTTGCCACAACCTCTTTTGTGTCAAAGGGCTTTGTAACATAGTCGTCCGCGCCGAGCTCAAGACCCAGAACCTTGTCAAAGGTCTCGCCCTTGGCGGTGAGCATAATTATCGGCTTGTCCGAGAATTTTCTGATTTCACGGCATACCTGCCAGCCGTCAAGCTTCGGTATCATTATGTCGAGCAGCGTGAGGTCGGGATTTTCCTGCTTGAATGCATTTATTGCCGATACACCGTCGTTAACTATTTTTACGACGTAGCCCTCTTTTTCGAGATAGAGCCTTAAAAGCTCGCAGATATTGGTGTCGTCATCGACGACGAGTATTTTTTCGTTTGGCATAAAATACCACCCTTTCAAACCTCTTATAATCAGAAATTATAAAGTACATTTAAAAATAATATGTGAACAAATTCGTAAGAAATTTAAAATAAAAGGGACTATAAAAAACAAATTTCTTTACAGCCCGATTTTATGATTATTTAAGCGACGACAGAAGTCCGCCTTTTTTGATTATATCCTGTATGAACGGCGGAAACGGCTCTGCCCGGTAGCTTTTGCCCGTGGTGTTGTCGGTTATTACGCCGCTGTCAAAATCTACCGAAACCTCGTCGCCCTGCTCGATTTCGTCGCCTGCCTCCGGACATTCGAGAATCGGCAGACCTATGTTGAGTGCATTTCTGTAAAAAATTCTTGCGAAGTTTTTGGCAATTACGCAAGAAACGCCCGCCGCCTTTATGGCAAGCGGAGCATGCTCTCTTGAGGAGCCGCAGCCGAAGTTTACGCCGGCAACTATTATGTCGCCCTCTTTCACGTTATTTACAAATTCCTTGTCTATATCCTCCATACAATGAGCCGCAAGGTCCTTAGGGTCGGAGGAGTTGAGGTATCTTGCCGGAATTATGACGTCCGTATCCACATGGTCGCCGTATTTATGAACTTTGCCCTGTATCTTCATATAAATCGTTCCTTTCTTACCTGAGCTGCGAGGGTGAGCATATATAGCCCGTAACGGCACTTGCCGCCGCTACAAAGGGGCTCGCGAGATAAACCTCGCTCTCCGGGTGTCCCATTCGGCCTACAAAGTTGCGGTTTGTGGTGGAAACGGCTCTTTCACCCTTTGCGAGTATGCCCATATGACCGCCGAGACACGGACCGCATGTCGGGGTTGATACAACCGCGCCCGCTTCTACGAATATTTCGGTAAGGCCCTCTTTAATGCATTGCAGGTAAACCTTTTGTGTTGCCGGAATTACTATAACGCGAACGCCGTCCTTTACCTTTCTGCCCTTTAAGACGGAGGCGGCAGCGCGCATATCCTCTATTCTTCCGTTTGTGCAGGAGCCTATAACTACCTGATCTATGTCGATTTTTTCAATTTCGTCAACGGTGTGAGTGTTTTCGGGAAGATGCGGAAAAGCAACCGTGGGTTTTAGATTATTTAAGTCTATCTCTATTGTCTCGTCATACTCGGCGTCCTCGTCTGCCTCGAATATACGGGGCTGTCTGTCGGTCCTGCCGTTTATGTATTCGAGCGTCTTGTCGTCTACCGGGAAAATTCCGTTTTTGGCGCCGCATTCTATTGCCATATTCGCTATGCAGAAGCGGTCGTCCATTGAGAGTGCGCCTACACCGTCGCCCGTGAATTCAAGCGAACGGTATCTTGCGCCGTCAACGCCTATTTTACCGATAAGGTGAAGTATTACGTCCTTGCCGCTGACAAATTCGGGCAAGGTGCCTTTTAGTACAACCTTAATTGCGGACGGAACCTTAAACCAAGCCTTGCCGGAGATCATACCGGCAGCCATATCGGTTGAGCCCACACCCGTAGAGAACGCGCCGAGTGCGCCGTATGTACAGGTGTGTGAGTCGGCGCCTATAACGGCGTCGCCGGAAATAACGAGACCGCTCTCGGGAAGAAGCGCGTGCTCTATACCCATTTTTCCCACGTCAAAGAAATTTTTGATTCCCTTTTCCTTTGCGAAAAGACGAACCTGTTTGACATTTTCGGCGGATTTAATATCCTTGTTGGGGGTAAAATGGTCCATAACAAGTGCTATTTTGTCAGTTGAAAATACGTCCTTAAAGCCCTTTTTTGCCATCTCGTTTATGGCAACGGGCGAGGTTACGTCGTTGCCGAGCACAAGGTCGAGCTTTGCCTCTATGAGCTGACCCGCCGTAACCGACTGAAGGCCGGCGTGCGCCGCGAGTATTTTTTGGGTCATTGTCATTGACATTCTGTTATTCCTCGATTCCTTTTATGTTTGTATCGCCGCTCTCAAGCGCGGTAAGACCGGAGCGTGAAAGCTCGATTATTCCGTGCTTTGTCATTTTGCCTATAAATTTGTCGATAAGCGACGGCAGACCCGTAAGCTCAGCGGTTATTGTTGTGTGGCCTATATCCTTTACCTTTGCACCGAAGCCGTTGATTGTTTTAAGCACGGCTGTACGCTGGCTGTTTGTGGCGTGGACCTTTATAAGCAAGAGCTCGGAGGATACAAGGCGCGATTCATTGAGCTTTACCACCTTTATTACGTCCTCAAGCTTTGAGAGCTGACGCTCAACCTGCAAAAATTTGTGCGGCTCAACGTCGGATACTATTGTTATTCTTGAATATACGGGATTTTCCGTTTCGGCTACGGTAAGGCTTATTACGTTGTAGCCGCGTCTCGCAAAAAGACTTGCGACGCGCAAAAGCACACCCGTGCGGTTATATACGAGAGCCGAGAGGAATATTCTCTCAAGACTGTTTGCATTATTTCCTTCTGCCATTTTTGTTTTCCTTTCCTTTGCGGCTTATTCGGCTGAAAAACGATACACCGTGTCAGATACGAACGGATGGTTTTCGTCAAACAGATTTTGTATGAAATCGGGGTTGTTTAAAGCGTTCGGGTAGTACTGCGTTTCAAGGCAGAAACCGGAGCGGAGAGTGAGGGGCAGCTTACCTTTACCGATTTGCGAGCCGTCCATATAGTTGCCTATGTAAAACTGGACTCCGGGAAGGTCGGTATAGCACGTCATTTTTCTGCCGCTTTCGGGGTCGTAAACCATTGCGAATTCGCGCAGAGCACCCGTGTAATTTTCGAGGCAGAAGTTGTGGTCGTAGCCCCTGCCTATTATAAGCTGCTCGTCGGGAGACGATACGTCTCTGCCTATCTTTTTCGGTATTCTGAAGTCAAACGGTGTGTTTTCAACGCTTCTGATTTCGCCTGTCGGGATGCTGTCTTCGTTCATCGGCGTAAAGTATTTTGCAAAAATCTGCATTTCGTGAGAGAGAATGTTGCCGGAAGCGTATCCGCCGAGGTTAAAGTATGAGTGGTTTGTGACGTTTATCGGAGTCTTGCCGTCTGGTCTGCAGTCATAGTGTATTTTGACCTCGTTTTTGTCGGTAAACTTGAAGGTGACTTCATTTTGAAGGTTTGACGGGAAGCCCTCGTTGCCGTCGGCGCTGAAATATGAGAATTTAACGCTGTCGTCGCCGAGTATTTCATAATTCCAAACGGCGTTTTCGTATTCGTGATTACCGTGAAGGGTGAATTTACCGTCGATGTTTTTTGTTATCCGGTAATTTTTGCCGTCTATGGTAATGCCGTTTCCGGAAATTCGGTTTGCGACTCTTCCGACGGTGCGACCCTGCGAATCCGTACAGCTCAGCTGACCCTCCATGGTGTCAAAGCCGACAAGCACATCGGCAAAGTCTCCGTTTCTGTCGGGAACTGATATTTTATTGAGCGTAGCGCCGTAATTCAGCAGTTCGATTTCGGCTCCGCTTTCGTTTTTTATTGTGAATGAAAAGACTTCTTTTCCGTCGGCGGTTTTGCCGTAGAGAGATTTGGTCATTTTCAAAGCTACCACCCCATTTTTAGCATTTTAATAAGTATAATATCCGTGCGCGCCGTTGTCAAGAAAGACGAAAAAACTTACAAGAGCGAAAATAATGCTGACCGGAAAACAAAAGTATTTTTATTGACTTTTCGGCGTTTTAAATGTATTCTTAACATATATTATGTATTTGAAGGGAGTGTGCCGATTGGAGCAATTTTTAACTCAGTTTGAATTCCTGTCGCGATATGCTTTGGCTTTTCTTGCGCTTATAATACTTCTCCGGTGCATTTTTTCCCTTTTCAGGCTCAGACCGCGCCGCGAGATTATGGCAACGCTGATAAATCTTGCCGACGACAGCGAAATCGAGATACGAAATTGGGAAACCTCGATAGGCCGTTCGCGTTCGTGCGATATATCGCTCAGAAAGTACGGCACGGTATCGCGTTTTCACGCCGTTCTGGCTCTAAGAAAAGACGGCTGGTATGTCTTTGATACCGAGTCGAAAACCGGAGTTTACGTAAACGGCGAGCAGATAAAAAAATCAGCCAAGATAATCGACGGCGACACCGTCTCGTTCGGAAACGCGGTTATGAAGTTCACCTCAAACGGCTACGGCGTTGAGAGTGAGGAGACTGAGGACGGTAAAAAGGTTGACTTCACAAACGCCACAAGGCTTGTAAATCTTGCCGACAACAGCGCGTTCTATTTAAACGGCACGTGCCTTATAGGGCGTGACAGAACCTGTAATATATGCCTGCCGATGCAAAGCGTCTCGGGCGAGCACGCCGAGGTCTATCCCGCAAAGGACGGCTGGTATGTTGCGGACCTCAATTCCAAAAACGGCACGCTTTTAAACGGCGAAGAGGTTTTCGGCGCATTCCCGCTGTATGACGGCGACATTATTTCGATAGGCGATTACAGCTTCCTTTTCCGCGAATAAAGCGGAGAATAGGCCATATTCAAAGAAACGGAGGACGCATCTTTGGCTCAGGAAAATGCTCGTAAAAAGCAAAAAAAGACGAGAATCAAAAAATACAGAAAGCCTGTAAACTGGCTGATTCTGCTTATAATTATGACTGTTTTTCAGCTCGTTTGCGCCGCTCAGATAAATATGAACAGTCCCGACATACCGCTGACTACATTATATATTGTATTCGGTGCATATATAGCTATCGAATGGGCGTATTTTATATTTTTCGGCGGATTTTTACACCGCAAGAGCTTTGAAATAGAGCTTATAGCGTTTTTTCTTACCGGAATAGGCCTTACACTCACCACAAGCGTGTATCCCGACAAAGCGTTTGTTCAGCTTGCGGCGGTGATTATGGGTATTGCGGTATTTATAGTTATGCTTTGGGTGCTCAGCGATATAGAAAGAGTCGTAAAGCTGCGTATGCCGGTGGCGATAGCTTCCGTTATCGTACTTGTTGCCACAAGGCTTTTGGCGCACAATATAAACGGTGCATACAACTGGATAAGAATAGGCGGCGTTTCAATACAGCCGTCGGAAATAGTGAAGATAGGTTTCGTCTTTGTAGGTGCGGCTACGCTCGAATACCTGCAATCAACGAGAAGCCTTACAAAATATCTTGTGTTTGCGCTTTCCTGTATAGGCTGTCTGTTCCTTATGAAGGATTTCGGTACGGCACTTATATTCTTCTTTACATTCTTAATAATGGCATTCCTGCGCTCGGGAGATATAAAGACCATATTTCTTGTATGCGCGGCAGCTCTCGGCGGCGGCGGTCTTGTGCTTACGTTTAAGCCGTATGTCGCAAAACGCTTTGAAACATATCGCCATGTTTGGGAGTATGCAAACGATCGCGGCTATCAGCAGGCGAGACTTCTCATATATTCCGTCAGCGGCGGTCTTTTCGGACTCGGAATAGGAAACGGCAAGCTGAGAGATGTATACGCAGCCACGGAGGACTTGGCGTTCGGAATGGTATGTGAGGAATTCGGAATTATTGTCGCATTTGCCGTGCTTTTGACCTTTGTCGCCCTCGTGGTTTACAGTATACGCTATGCTGTGGCGGCTCGATCGTCTTTTTACTCTATTGCTGCGTGCGCTGCGTCGGGCCTTCTTCTTTTCCAAGCGGCTCTGCACGTGTTCGGCGTTACCGATCTTCTTCCGTGGACGGGCGTTACGCTGCCGTTTATCAGCCGAGGCGGCTCGAGTATGATGTGCTGCTGGGGACTTGTGGCATTTATAAAGGCCATTGATGTCAAGACATACAAACGGTACGATAAGGTAGCGGTGGCAAAGTCTTAAATTAAATCTGCCGAAAGGGAGTGTGAAACAATGAAAACCATGTCAAAAAGAGCCTGGGTGCTCTATGTGTTTATAGCAGCATTTTTAGCAGGGCTCATTGTGTTGTTTTACACATTTTACACGAACGCCGATTCGTGGGCTATGAAAAAGGCAAACAGGCACCTGTATTCATCAGGTACGCTGTCGGTTGCGGGCAGCATTAAGGATGAAACCGGAGCGGTGCTTGCGGAAACAAAGGACGGTAAGCGCGTTTATAACAGCGATAAAACCGTAAGAACCGCAACCATGCACACGGTAGGCGACTCTGAGGGCTATATAGCGACGGGTGTTCAGACATCGTATAAGGACGTCATAACCGGCTATAATTTCGTTGACGGTATATACAACCTGAAAAAATACGGTAAGGGCAACGACGTAAATCTCACCATAAACGCACAGCTCTGTGCGGCGGCATACAGCGCCCTCGGAAGCAACAAAGGCACGGTCGGCGTTTATAATTACAAAACCGGTCAGCTTTTATGCGTTGTATCAAGCCCGTCTTATGATATTGCAAATAAACCCGTCTCAAGCATAAATAACGATAAGACAGGTGCCTACGAGGGTGTTTATTTAAACAGGTTTTTCTCCGGCGTTTATACTCCCGGCTCGACATTTAAAATGATAACCTCGATTTGTGCCATTGAAAATTTGCCGGATATAGATTCGCAAAAATTCAAATGCACGGGCGAATACAAGGTCGGCGGCAGCTCGGTTAAGTGCCTCGGGGTTCACGGAACCGTGAATTTCGAAAAGGCTCTCAATGTGTCCTGTAACAGCGCATTTGCGCAGATTGCGATAGAACTCGGACCCGATAAGCTTATGGCCACGGCAAAGGAGCTGGGGCTCGGCAATCAGATGTATGTAGGCAATATAAGGCTCGCAAAAAGTTCGTTCAACGTGACCGGTGCGTCGGACCTCGACGTGGGCTGGGCAGGTATAGGTCAGTACACCACTCGCATAAATCCGTGCCAGATGTTAACTATTGCAGGCGCGGTGGCTAACGGCGGCTCCTCAGTGCCGCCATATCTTGTCGGCAAAATAACCTCGCAGACCGGAAAAACGATTTATGAAGCAAAGCCCGGCACGGCAACTCAGCTTATTTCCTCGGATACCGCATCAAAGATGAACGATATGCTTCGCTCAAATGTCAAGAATTATTACAGCGACGGTAAGTTCCCCAACCTTAAAATGTGCGGTAAGACCGGAACGGCGGAGGTAAGCTCGGAAGCCGGCGGTGCAAAGCCTCACGCTTGGTTTGTCGGATATTCACAGCGCGAGGATCTCCCGCTTGCGATAGTGGTTGTTGTTGAAAACGGCGGCGGAGGCTCATCTGTGGCAATTCCCGTTGCCAATAAGACTATGCAAAAGGCTCTTTCCTTATATGCAAAATAAAAATTTTTCCGCATACGACAGCAAAGCTCGTGTGCGGAATTTTTAAAGGTGATAAAATGAAATTTTACTTTCCGGAAAACTACGGCGCTCTCGGCGACGGAAAAAACGACGATTCACGCGCTTTACAGTCCGCTATTGACGAGGCCGAAAAAAACGGCGGCGGAACGGTTGTGCTTGAGAGCGGAAAAACGTATTATTCAAGCTCGGTCATAATGAAGAAAAACGTTGAGCTGCATTTGCAAAAAGGCTCGGTTTTAAAGGCAACCTCAGACATAAACGGATACTTTCGTCCCTGCGATTTTATAAACGATGAGACAAATACCCTTATAGGCAATCCCGTTACGGGTAAGCCGTCGTTTGCCTTTATATATGCGTATAAGGCGGACAATGCCGCAATAACCGGAGGCGGAAAAATCGACGCAAACGGTCACAGCTTTGTAAAGAGAAAAGACAAATACTATGTCACCGGCGACTTTTATCCGCGTCCCACGGTTATGTATTTTGAGGCTTGCAACCATATTGTGTTTGAGGATTTCACTGTGGTCGATGCACCGTTTTGGACGCTTCATCCGGCAGGCTGCGACGATGTTTTAATATCAAAAATTCACATATTAAACGACCTCGATGTTGCAAATTCGGACGGCATAGATCCCGACCACTGCAGCAACGTGCGTATTTGCGACTGCCACGTAGAGTGCGCCGACGACTGCATCTGCCTTAAAACTTCAAAAGGCAATTCCGAATACGGACCGTGCGAAAACATACTGATAACGGGCTGTACGCTGATTTCAACCTCGGCGGCGATAAAAATAGGCACGGAGGGCGTCGGCGATTTCAGAAACATAATAGTTTCAAACTGTGTCATTTCGCGCAGCAACCGCGGTCTTTCAATTCAGATACGCGACGGCGGCAATGTCGAAAATGTCAAATATTCCGACATTATAATAGGTACGCGCCGCTTTTGCCCCGATTGGTGGGGGACTGCCGAGCCGATAGTCATAACCGCGTTTGACCGCGACGAAAACACAAGGGCAGGCCATATCAAAAACATATCTTACCGCAACATAACCTGCGTCGGCGAAAACGGAGTTATGATATGCGGCACGGCGGAAAACAAAATTGAAAACGTAGTTTTCTCGGATGCTCTGCCTTGCAGGCGTCCTCTGCGGCGATGTCCTCTTCCACGCCCAGCTGCACGAAGAAGTGGGTCAGCAGCCGGTGGCGGCTGTAAATGCGCTCGGCGATCTCGCGGCCCGGTTCCAGCAGGGTCAGGTTACCCTCACCGTCCACCGCAATGTAGCCGTTCTCCCGCAGCTTTTTCATCGCGATGCTGACGCTGGCTTTGGTGTAGCCCAGTTCGTTGACCACGTCGATGGAACGGACGCGGCCCATCCTCTGATTCAGCATCAGGATCGTTTCAAGGTAATCTTCTGCGGATTGGTGGATCTGCATGGTTATCGGCCTCCTGCCTTTCTTGATTTCCGGCCCGGAGCAGAAAAACGCACATCGGTTCGGTTTGTTATAGGATACCACATTCTGCCGGGGGATGCAAGTCGTTCGGCGGAAGTTTGCTAAAACAAACTAGACTTCTTCTGCATGATTTTGCTATTTTGACCGGAAACAGGGCCTGAAATCTTGTGGAACGTGCTTATCTGGACGCGCGGTAGGCTTCCGGGCCGGAGAGATAGAGGTCGCCGCCGTGGGCATCCAGAATGACGGTCAGGGGCATCTGCTCCACGGGAAATGTGCTTCTCGAATATGGAAGGTGGTATGGAAATC